>CESO01133142.1_pt1 | contig 24287 bp, 24 predicted proteins | sample 356341 | NCBI WGS metagenome assembly CESO01 (sample SAMEA2621812, study PRJEB7988) | marine metagenome | biome: marine biome (ENVO:00000447); feature: deep chlorophyll maximum layer (ENVO:xxxxxxxx); material: "saline water (ENVO:00002010), including plankton (ENVO:xxxxxxxx)" | depth 35 m | reverse complement strand
TTTGTTTTGCCAAGTTCCTATATTGGTTGGCTGAATGGTTTTTGCGCTTAATGGTGTTATAAACATTAGCGAGCTAAAAACGCTGCTAAAGCTCAATAATGAGAGGTAAAATAGAGGTATTTTCAAGAGTCCATCCTGTTTAGTAATTCATAATTTAGCTTTAAAGTTATACTATTTAATACTACTAAAATTTAGTTAGTATTTATGTACGGGCTTTCACTAAATTTTCAAAAATAAACCAGCGATACATATCGCTGATTTATTATGACAAAGCCTATTTTTATTTTAATTAATACCTAGTTAGCTATATATCTAACACCCATTTTGTCGTGCCAGGCAACAGCTCGAACACACAGCTATCACTAAAATTCATTTTTTTACCACTACCCCATTTTATAAAAACTTGAGCTACTTCTTTTGGTACTTCTGTCGATAAATATTCAGCGCGTTTAATATAAACCCCAGCTTCATCGAGAGCTTGCCGATGACTAGAAGCCACTTTTTCCATTTTTTTAGCCATTTTAGGTTTAAGCGTACCTTTATATTTTTCCTCTACAAAGCTCCACATAACCTCTTTATTATCGTCGCGCATGGCATTTCGCCATAACTGGCATTTTTCTATAAAAATATCTGCTTGGTTATTTTTAGCATTAAACTCTACATTGGGCTCAGCTGCTAACGCATGTGCGCAGCTGAATAAAAAGGGTATAGATATGATCACTTTTTTAAACATTATTTAATCCATTATATTTATATTAGGTTGATTGAATTTTGCTCACGCAATTAAATTATATCTATTATCGTAAGCTTTTTTATTCATAAGACATCGCTTTTACTTTGTTTCTAAGCTTGAGCATTTTCATGGATAGCTCGTAGTTTTTTGGAGAAAAAAACACTCTAAAATCCTCTTCTACACCTTTTGTAAAATACGCTAAATACTCACCATACTCTTCAAGTGCACGTAAGTTTCTTAATGCTTCCAATCGTTTAGATTGACTTGCTGAAACAAAAAAAGGTTTTAATACATACTCCTCAGCTGTACTTTGCAAACTTAGCGACAGCTCGCTTTCATTGCCCACAACACCAGCTGATAAAATAGCAATCCCGTCATACCAAATTGAGACTGTAGAGCCTTCTTTATTAAAGCTAAACGCTTGCCCATTAACCAATGATAATTGTGAGTACTTAGTCCCTTGAGGGATTACAGTGACTTCCCCTTGCAAATCACTGTATACAGCTGGGAGGTTCAAGTTGAGTGTTACTTCCCTTTGATTATCAATATTGATGTACATGGAATTACTTTTGTCATAAACATTTTGTAAATAAAATAAACCACTTGCTGCTTCATCAGGGATCACAAATACTGCAAGGCTGTTTTATACCCAGTCGGCTTCAAACTTACCTTCTCCCATTACAACATTAGCCAAATCGTTAATGCTTTCACCTTCAATTTGGATTTGTTCGCCAGGTACTGCTTGAGATGTCGATATCGACTTTATTAGAGGCGTTTTGGGATGTAAAAGTTGGAATGTTAAGTCATTGCTACGTACATTATCTTTGACAATAAATAATGAAAGCTCTTCCCCTTCCAATGCAATTTTTTCATAATTAGGAATTACGATGCTTATTGAAGTGTTTGCAGCTCGCGTAATGGGCATATTAACAATGGGAAGGCGCTCATCCCCTTTTGTTATTACAACAAAACCACCTTTTTCAGGGAAATTTTCGCCTTTAATAATTAGAGGTCTAAAAACTCTTCCTTTATTGGGAAGCGATATTGAGTCTGAAAGTTCATAGTAGACTGATGCTAACGTTATTGCTGAATCACTTTCAGCGCTAGTGTAAGTAAGGAATTTTTTTGGCTCTTCGTCATTCACATCAAAAACTGCATCACCATCATCGTCTATATCAATGTAATCTGGGATTCCATTTCTATTTGTATCAATTAAAGAACTAAACTAGACACTCACTCTAATTCAACAAGCAAAGCTCTGTCACTAGATTTATTTTTTTAGACTAATAATTGATTTTTTACGACTGCGTTACTTCATTTCATCCAGTTAATAAGTAATTATCACTATTAAACTCAAATTTCACGCATAGAAATAACTGCATAATTGCGTTTCAAGTTTTCGACTAAGTAATTTAAGTTTTATGCTAATAGCTTTTCACAATTACTTATATTGGCTCGCCGTTTTCTGTTTAAGTTCTCACAATAACTTACTTGTGATGACGGCCGGCCAACTGCACCATGAAATACGCGCGTGAATTGTGTGGTGAGCTTTAACCAATTTTCTGGGGATATATTGAGTCTTTCAAGTATAGGAAGGTGGTTGTTGTCAATACAGCCGCGTTTGTCTTCCCGCATTATTCGTCCTGTTAGATCAACAAGATCAAGATACGATTTAAGTTCAAACGGTAGCCCTTTTGGCATAATTTGACGTGGCATACCTGCAAAGCGTAATAGCTGTTTAGGTTGCTTACTTATCTTTGCACTGTCTATTCTTTTTTGTACGCTGGTGTGGTCAGACTCTTCTGGTGTTTTGGCCATTTTAGCTCTAATCGGGTTTAAATCCACATACGCCATACACGCTGCAAGTGCTGCTTCATCTAACAAAGCTTGTGATTTAAAGCGACCCTCCCAGAACCGTCCTGTACACTTATCTTCTTTGTTTGCTCTTCGTGCAATGTCTTCATTTAACAAACGCATAAACCAGCTTATACTGGATAACCGCTCTCGATATTGTTTCACTGTTTGATTAAAAAAGATACGTTCTGCCTTACTTAACTTTTCACCTTGTATGTATTTTTGCGTGAGTAAAGTGCCTTTACACAGTTTATGCCAACGAATAACAATTGCTTTGTCATTTAATCGATTCACTTTTTTGTCATCAACGTACAGGACTAAATGCGTGTGGTTACTCATTACTGCATAAGCACACACGTCAATACAAAACACCTTGGCAAGCATAAGTAACTTTTCTTCAACCCAGCCTCTGCGATGCGCGTAAGACTTACCTCTAAAACGGTCTTCGCCACATAAGAATGCACGGCGCACACAACGTGAAATACAGTGATAATATTTTGTATCAACCAAGCTTATTTGTCGTTTTCTTGCGACTGCCATAATACACCCCGGCTATTTTTTAAACTAACTAAAACTTAGCCTTTAATTTCATAAAATACAAAATTAAAATGGGTGTCTTGTTTATTCCTTATATTATTATTCCTTATATTATTAAATATTAAAGGCTAGCCTCTAACTTCGAAAAGTGCAAAATTAAAATGGGTGTCTAGTTTATTCCCATTGAGTTTTACTCGCATCAAACGGATAGTCATCTTGCTCATCTGGCACACCATCACCGTCTTCATCTTTGTTTTGCCAAGTTCCTATATTGGTTGGCTGAATGGTTTTTGCATGTGAATTTGGTGTATAGGTTAGCGTGCAAAAAGCACAGCTAACACTTAAAAACGAAAGATATATTAGTGGTGTTTTCAAGAGTCCATCCTTGTTTAATTATCCAATTTTTATAATTTAGTGCTGATAACGCTAAAAGCTAAAAAAGATATGTATTAAGTACTTATATAATAAATACTTACTTTACACATCCTTAAGGTTAGCATAGTGCGCTTGGCTGTTTTCCAACTAGCGAAAATGTTATCTATCTTTATTTTTAGCATTGAAAAATTACCAACTTAGCTTTTTAGCATTAACTAAGTTGGTTATATTATATTTTTAAAATACATTAATTTGCACCAGACAGCCTTTCAACTAACTCAACACGACGGTTAAGCTCTCGCCCTAATTCATTTTTATTAGTCGCTGCCGGAGAATAAGGCCCAACGCCTTGAGGGATTAACCTTGTTTTGGCAATGCCATAATCAGCTATTAACGCTTTAACTACCGCATTAGCCCTGCGTTTAGAAAGGCCTAGATTATATTCTGCAGATCCTTTGTCGTCTGTATGCCCAACTACATACAAGCTCAACTTTTTATTTTTTTCAAGAACTTGCGCTATCACATCTAGAGATTGCTTAGATTCAGGTTTTATAACAGCTTTATCATAGTCAAACAGTACACCATAGATAGACGCTTTACCCTTTTGCTTGAGCTGCTCTAGTACTTTATCGCTATTTGTTTCTATTAACCCTGTTATTAGTGGCTCGGTTCGCATAACTACAAGCTGAATACGAGAATCACCTTTATAGTTGCCTATGAAAAACGCAACGTAAGTAGTCTGCCCCTCAAATGTGCTTTTCATAACTTGGTAACGAGGTTTAGCCCAATAATTGTTAACACCTTTTAATGCAAGGATATCGCCCAATTTGATTAAGTCCTCACGAATTAGTCTACTGCGGGTATTATTACTACAGGCACTTTTCTGGCAAGTAAAAACAGTTTCAAATCCTTCCTTTATTAGCGCGCTTAAATAATTGTGATAAATTTTAATAGTTGACACATTTTTCACGACATAAGTAATTTGTGTTAGATCGCCTGTAATATCAAGCTTTGGAAGCTTTCTGGTCTTTTTATCAACAATACCAATAGGAATGCTGAATTCTTCGTAATCAACTTGTTTGTAATCTTCAATATAACTACCTGGATAACGACTGATTAACGGGTGGTCAGCCGACCCACCTTTATCTTTACGAGGAGACTTTGTTACTTTTTTTGAGTTGTTTTGTTTTTTAAATGCATCAAAATTAGCGGTGATGAGACCTGTTTCAATGCCTTTAATATCCACCGTTGTTAATAATATTCGTGTAAGATTATCATTTTGCCCTACGAATAATGAAATTGCGGCGTCAGGTTGTGCACCTCCCTTGGTTGCGAAAATATAATGCGGTTTATAGAATTGGCTACTGGGATCAAAATAACTAGATTTTTCAGCTAATCGCTTTTTATCGCTTCGTCTATCACCTGAATAACACTCACTTAAAGAACATCTGTAAATCACGTCAAAGCCCGCATCTTTTAATGCGCTTTCATAATTTTTTGTTACCTTCAACGAAGCAACGTTTCTTATCGTATATTCATAATGAGCTGTATCACCAATAAATTTTGCAAACTCAAACTGTTTAGATTTTTCTGCTTTAGGATCAAACTTTGTCATTAACTGAGTTTCTTCACCCGCTAGAGTAACTGAATCGTCTAGTTTTGCTTTTGGATACGGTGACAATAATGGCTTTGCTTGTACACTTGATGCACCAATTAGATAAATTATAAATACTTGGAGTACTTTTATTATTTTATTGTTCATTAAAATTCCTTTTTATAGTTTCTGCTCTAAAAAATTAGTTTATTTAGAATACGTTAAATATTCTGATACTTAAATTCGTAAATTAAAACTTACTATAGTCGTACGCATGAGTATATTTTTTCATATTATTGATAGACATTTCAATTTCAAATCCTTCCTTAGTTTTTTAAATAAATTAAACAATAAAGCCCAATAAAAACCCGATTGGGAAAAGAGATAAGTAAGTTAATGTCCACCATGAAAAACGGTGTTTAGTTTTTACGTTATGCACTTTCGCTAAATAATTAACAATGGTTCTATAGTCACTTAAATTAAACGTATGTACTCCATAACGTTCACCGTTGACTGATTTAAACGCTAAATGCGTACTTATATAAGGACCAAACCACAACAGCGGCGTCAACGGGAAGTAATTAATATACATTGCCTCTATATCTTTAAAAGCAATAAATACCTCACGCTCGCCTTTAAAATCTGGCATGGTTAAACCTTTGCGTGTGACAAACACATCAGCGTTGTAAAATGTTTTTTGTAACGAGGATTGCAATAGCACCAACCCAAAAAACAAAAACGGAGTAACCACAAACATAGTATTCAATGTTTGGTCAGCGTTTGAGTAACTTGGTTGGCCATCAATAAAAAAGGAGGCGACAAACGCCCCTAGTAACATACCTAAAAACGATTTTATTCGCGTATAAGGCACCCAGCGCTTGTGTTCAAAACAGACTTGAAATGTATGTTTAAGCTTTTCAGATATAAAATTCATAATAGTCAAGCTAGTCTATGATATGAATAAGCGTCGAGATCATCTGGCACGCCATCGCCATCTTCATCTTTGCTTTGACATGTACTTATGTGAGTGGTTGGCTTAACTGTTTGTCCATGAGCGGGGCTTATAAAATTTAGCAAGCTAAAAGCGCTGCTTACGCCCATTAGTGAGAAGTAAATGAGGGATATTTTCAAGAGTCCATCCTTGTTGGTTAATCCATTAAAGTATTTATTATTTGCCTAAAATTAATTCTATTTAGTTAATAAAATCATCGTACCTAATTAATGACAGGCTTTCAAACTTACACATCTATATACGCACCTATTTATTGATAGATTTTGCAAACCAATCATGTATGGCGATACTATATTTTCTTGGTAAGTTATAACCTAAACAAATAGCGCCAGATTTAGTTAACAGGTAAGTCCTTCGCGCGACTTTAGCAGCGCCCCACACATCGTCTCGCTTTATAACTTTGTTTTTGGCCCCTATCGCCTTGACTATTAAATCGCCATTACTGACTTTAAAACGCTTCCGGCCCATAATTATCGTACTAAAATAACCCCCTAACACAATGAGTACTACTGATAAAACTGACTGTAGAGCGGCTGGTAAATATTGAGCTCCTACAAGGTGTGCATGATTAAATAAAAACCAAATAGTAAATAATGTAAACAACCAAATTAGCATTATCAACGAGCAAAATTGCGGTGATGTTACGGGTCTGGCAGTTATTATTAACTCACCACTGTTACTTTGTTTAAAGTAACGGTCATTAGGGATATCAGCTGACTCTGTGCTGTTAGTTTTTAAACCATCAATACTTAATTTATGCCTACGATTTCCAGCAACTAGCGCCAAATCAGTGTCAAAATGCGCCTCTAAAAAAGCAACTGATTTTAAAATATCAGAAAGAGTTGCCATGTTCATTGTGAGCTCTGGATAACTAAAAAATTTCATTGAAAAATGCTCTAGTACTGGCTTTTCTGTATCAAAAAATTTTTCAAACTCACCGGTTGTAAACCCACTTACTTCAACCAGAGACAACTGTGAATTAATAATATGCTTTTTTTTAGTAACAACGCCAAGCCAAGAGCGTGTACTCACAATATCTTTATTTTTAGCGCTTAGTATTACTTTATTGACTTTTAATACCGGCGTGCAAAGCACCAAACCCAATAAAATAATTATACTTGACCAAACCAACTCACCAGTTTTATATATATCTATTACACTAATATAAATTAGCCATGCGCCTAAGCACATTAACAAAAAGTGAAATATAACCCCTGAGACTCCGCCATTATCTGTAAATATTAGCTGCTCATTGCTTTGTTTTTGTAATTTGTAACTCATTGATACACCAACACGACAAATGAATTTTCATGATAAAAAAGGAAGGCTAAGCCTTCCTTATTGAGTTAGGGTTTTTGACCTAAATACCAACGGCCATTTTCTGATTGTTTAAAATAACAGAGGCTTCTTTTAGACTTATCCATTTTCCCAGCTTTAAATTCAAGCCTAATAGTTTTTGTGGCTTTTCCTTTGTAAGCGTCTTTTTCTATATTATTACTGATCTCTAAAAATTCATACTCAGTGATTGGCTCGTCACCAAACTTTTTGGTATGGTCCTCAAACCAGCTTTTCTCAATTTTATCTTCCATATTTTTTACTGATTCAGGTAATAAATAAAAAAACAGTGCGGGATCATTTTTTAAATAACTGTTTACCATATAGTCTTTACATACTGATTTTAAATTTTCATCTGAACCATCTTCAAGTCCATGAAAACGTTCCATAGCTACAGTTGATGCACTAAATAAGCACCCTACTATGGCCGTTATTAATGTTTTATTTTTCAAATTAATCTCCTTTAGCTGAAAGTTTTTGAATAGTTAACGATTGAGGGGCATCGGCGCAAGATGAAATATTTTCGCCGTTGCCTGAGTTCACTTGTATAACTAATGTATTAGTAAATAAACCCGATTGATTATTTTCCTCAGTTGTTTCAACACGGCCACTTGTATCACCTACCTTAATACTAACATTGTCAGACATACACGAATAATATGTCGCAAGCATATCAGGTGCAACTAAGCCCTTAAATTCAAGGGTATATTCTCCAGGCGTTACATTGTAAGTAAATGTTTTGTTTCTCTGACCTACAGAAGTTTTGTTGATCTCTACACCATTATTGTATATCGCAAACTGATCGTCATCGAAATTACCATTATCTCCATACATAATTTTGATAAAACTTTCTTTTACTTCTATGTCTACGGGTTCCGAACTGAGTGTTTTGTCTTCACTCGTCACTTCTAACAATATAGTGCCAGTAACAGCATCATTAGGAATTTTTATTTTTGCGATATTATTTTGCGGTTCAGACAATAAAGGGATCTTTGTTAAACCACCTTTGTTATTTGTTATATAGAAGCTATTGTCATTTATGCTATCTGAATAGCCAATTGCACTAACTTCTATTATTTGTCCTTTATAAACTGGGCTTGGGTAGATATCACCAATAACAATACCATTACCAACTGTTATAAACTCGGGTTCCGCCGGGCTTTTATTATATTCTGGAAGACCTGCTGATGAAGCTCGATCATCTTGATGTTCCACTGAAACTTTAAACTTTTTAGAGCCAAACTGCTCTACTTGCTCCAAAAATTGGCTAGGGATAGTTAATGTAACTTTTCGACAGTCACTGCTTACATCTTCTTCTGTAATTGGATCCAAAATAAAGGAAATTTGGTCATTTTCATAATCGGTAACAGTAAACTCTGGAATTTCATCATCTTGAAACCAATACCCTTCTTCTACACAAAAGCCAACCCCTTCAATTTTTATTTCAGCATCTTCTTCAGATTCAATAATTGCAGGCGACATACGTTTGATTTCTATTCCCCAAGCAATATTGAATTCAATTCGACTTGGAACGGTTGCCAAGTCAGCAATTGTACCAACAGCACCTGCAGCTCCATCAACTAAGTCCGCCATATCTTTCAAGGCTAGAGCTTGACCTAAATAAGGAACCGCATATAATGCTTTTTTTGCTGCTGCAGCAACTAGTGCAGCTTCTAATTTTCTCGTTATAATCTCTTCAACAATTTCCTGATACAATCGAGCATCTGCAATATCGGTAGCGAGCGCAGCGTCAGGGTCAAGTACGAGTGCAAGAATAACTTTTGTTAAAGGGCCAAACTCACCTGAAGATAGTTTTTTGAATTCATCTTGTAGCATTTTTTCAACTTTAGTTTTGGCCACAAGATAAGGATCTGAATTACTACCGTTTGAATTATTTATAGCCGTTAATGCGTCTACAACATCTGGGTAATATGTAGATAATACGTCATATAAAAATGTGACGGGGACGCGGCCTAATTTTTTTTCATTTGTTATTAATCCATTTGCACTAAGCGTTGACTTTAGGGGTGCTAAAATCACTTTTTCGAGAATTGTTCTAATTTTTAAGCTTGATGCAACATCTTGATGCTCAGCTGTTAACAGTAAGTGGGGGTCCTTATAACCGGAAGTAATCACTTCAACTAAACAATCATCAAACTTACACACTCTTAGGGCAACATCTTTATCTAAGAACTCAAATCCTAAATAAGTAAAATAAGCGGGAGGTATTATATTACCATCACCAAGATTGGTTATATGTTTATACAGTTTGGTTTTTCCTGAGTCATCCTTACCAGAAGCGGGTTCAGTAGATACTGTCCCGTCTGGTAAGTTTTTAAATACAGCCACACTTAAATAAAGTTGAGTATCATTATTTAAGTTTGTATACCCATAAGCCGCATCATCGTAGAATGAATCCCATCCACTGCCAGAAAAATACCTTGAAAGCTCAGTCACTGATACATCTGCAACCTCTTCAGGAGTAATAGTTGCAGTAAGTTCTCTATCTGTTGATTCTGACTCTTCGTTATTTTGCTGAGAATTATAAAGAGAATACCGTCTCTCTTCTGTCCCCATTAATTGAGGTTTTGAAATAAACTTTATTTTAGTAGTGTTAAAAGAGGTAGCCTTATATGAATCAATAAATGTATTTAATTCAGTAAAAAACTCAGCCTGCGCTCCCTCTTCTGCAAAGTCAAAAAAGTAAATATTTTGCAGTAATTCAGCATATATATAGTCATATAGTCTTTGATATGATTTATCAGACTGGATTTTTGCTAATGTTAACTGACTATCGAACGGCTTAAGCCAAGTTAATAACGTCGAGTCGATAGAAACAACATTAGGTACACCGCTTTGTAAATTTGAACTTAAAACTCGAACATATTTTTCACCTTTTTGTACATACAGTGTCAATATAGGATCCGCTAAGCTAGGTAGATTGACCTCATTACTATCATCAATAGGAAACTCCTGTAACTGCTGATTATCATCATAGTAATAAAGATTACTCAGCCTATTTTTTAGAGTCTCTGGAATATCTATGCTAGCAGACATTTCATTTATAATATTTATTCCGTAAACATTTCCCATACCCCAACCGTTTTCAAGTTGAATAGTATGGTCTGTTATATCATCGGGTATTTTAAACTCTACTTCTTTACTAGAAACAAAGTTAGTAGAAGGGACATTAACATCACCAAACCAAGCTGTTGTTTTATTATTAAAATTCCAACCTTTTAATGTTATTTTATCACCTTTTGAATATTTAATATTTTCGACTTCTGTGATTAAAGGCACTTGAGGTGCTAGGAGTTCAAAGTTACTTGAATTAGTACGTACGTCTGCTTCTGTGTAAATAAACACACCAGAATTTAACGACTTTGTTTGAATAAGATCAAGATTAGGGATATTAACTTTAATCTTCGCATTCTCATCACTTGAGGCTGAAATATTAAAAATTTCACTTCCTATTTGAAGAACAACAACATAATCAGTAAAGGCCGTAAATTTACCTGATATTGATAATTCCTGACCTTGGATTGATTGCTGTGAAAGCTGAACCTGCTCACTTAAGACAGTTGATACACCATACATTTTTATGCTTGACGAGTTAATATCTGCAATATCTACGGTAGTCAATCTGTTTTTATCATAAATATCAAATACTCCATCCCCATCATCATCGATATCGAGGTAATTTGGAACCGAATCAGAATCTGTATCTATTGGGTTATCTAATGAGACTGCTTCAACACTGTCTAGAATACCATTGCCATCGCTATCTATATCAACAAAGTTAGCTAGACTATCTTTATCAGGATCAGAGAATAACTCTTCACTGTCAGGTATATTATCATTATCAGAATCATCGTCTAAAAAGTTAGGGATATTATCATTATCAATATCTGTATTTAGTTGTCCATTTTGGTACACGAAATATTCATAACTATCTAATACTCCATCACTATCTGTATCCGACTTTTGAGGATCCATGCCTAAAGAAATTTCTTTAATATCACTCAAGCCATCAACATCGTTATCCACAAACACCTCAGCAGTATAAGAAGCAATACCTTGCTGGCTTAATGAGGAAATACTTAAAAATACGGGGGTTGAACTTTTTGGAATATAATTAAAAAAATATTTTAAACCATTCACAGGCTTAAAATTAGCATCGACATAGGTATCTAGTTGAGCACCTGAGCTGTCAAATAAGTTTGCTGTCGGATAGAAATTATTACTACTAGAAGTAATTATAACGCTTATTCTATCATTATTTTTGGTTGTTTCACTTGGAAAAGCAAATTTAAATACATCAGTATCACCTGAGTTCTCTAAAGTACCTAAAATTCTAACAGGGAAATTATCTTCAAGTGAATTTGCAGTTTCTATAAGATTATTATTCTCAGTTTCAGTTAATCCATAAAAACTTGCTTTATCAGCATCAAACGGATAATCATCCTGTTCATCAGGCACACCATCGCCGTCTTCGTCTTTATTTTCCCAGGTACCTACGTTTTCAATAGGTTCGCCACTATCACCGCCGTCACCTGAGCCGTCATCTCCACCGTTACCATCATCTCCGCCGCCATCATCACCATTACCTGGTTCAACTGGCTTTTCTATTGGGGTGTCTTCTAAAGACTCATTACAGCCAACAAGCGATATACTTAACGTACCAGTTAGCAGTAATATTAAGAGTTGTTTTGCACTCATATTCCTTTTCCTTAAACTAAGTTCTATCCTTTACATCCGAAATGGCGTTTGCATTCGGATTAATGCGTAAGATTTAATGGTAATGTAATAACCGCTGTAACGTGTATCACCGGTTGTTGATGTTGTTGCACCTAACGCTGAACATTTCAATTGTTCCTCATTTGGTACGAAGTATACAAATTTATCAGATAATGGGTCTGGGTCAACATCTGTTAAAGTCAAAATTTTCCCAATAACCCAGTTTGCAATGGGTACTTCTAGGCGCTTACACCAGTCCACTTCAATTTGTAATAAGTTAGCATCTTGTATATTAAGCTTTTTATCACTTGATATAGTTAGAAGCTTTGGGTTTCTGTACATTAAATTGTCGTTCGGTATTTCGTAAACAGATGAGCCGCCCTCATAGCGTCTGCGTTGTTTAAATTTACTAAACACATCACTTGTCGGGTTTAACACTGTTATTTTTGATGCTATTGCTGTGTAGGCTTTAGATTTTGTATACGCTGCGGCAACATCAAGTGCGGTAGGATCATCGCCTGAGTCAACCATAAATAGTGGCATCATGCCTTGGGCTAATGCATCTTCCATTTTTTGCTTATTGCCATGATTTAAAGCACCTGCACGCACAGCTTCAAAGGTAGCAGCGTTAAGTGTTATTTTATCTTTGTAAATAAATACCCATTGAATAAGCAGCATGATAAGTACTAAAATCAACGGCGCTAAAAATGGTAGCGTTATTGAAAACTCAACCATTGATTGCCCATGTTGTTTTTTTAATCTAGAACTTTGCGAATTCACACTAACCATTCCTTAGTCTTTTTTACCTGTTTGTAAACGCATTAATTGAATAAATAATTCATCAATTTGGTCTTTAGTTTTAGTCTCTTTCTGTAAATACTTTTGAGAGTCAATAAGAACATCGGTTGCTTGTCTCATTCTTGCTATTGCTAAGTTGTACCATGCTTTATCAAACTCTGCATCTAACTGAATACAACGTTGATAGGCACTAATTGCGGCATCGAGTCTGTTGGTACGCGTGTAAATATTTCCAAGTCTAAACCAGGCTTGAGAGTAGTTATCTTTTGATTTTAGTAATGTTCTGTAAAGCCCCTCAGCCATGTCTAGATGCCCAGCTAAATAAGCAGCTTCAGCTCGGTTTTCTAGTTCAACTAAGTTTATTTTTTCCCCTGCCTCAGGCTGTGGCGTTGAGCTACAGGCTGAAATAAATAAAATCATTAGTATTACAGATAAAGTTTTCATATTTCTCTCATTAATTCGAATCTTAAGGTATCGCCGACTTTTAACGTTTTTGTTTCAGAATTTTTTGTTGAAAGTTCGAGCACTTTATGTGCTTGGCGACAAGCACTGAATTGCCATGGTCTTAAGTTTTCTGTTATTTTTACAATAGCATTTTCTTTATTTAAATAAACAATATCAATAGGATACTTCATACCTACCATATGCACTGAATTACAGGGTGTTATTAATATGCCTTCTTGGTCTTCTAATTTTCTTCCTAGTAAACCTCTCAGCCTCAACCACCATGTATTTGCTATAAGCGCATTACCAATAACATCGCCATTTAAACGTTTAATTTTATGAGTATAAATACTACAAGTCATACATAAACTTCATAACTATTGGGAAGAATAAAATCATAAACGTAACGGGAAAAATAAACATTATTAGCGGAAAAACAAGCTTAACTGGGGCCTCTAATGCCTTTTTCTCTGCACGTTGAAACCGCTCTACACGGCGTTGATCAGATTGTATTCTTAAGGTTGACCCTAAACTGGCACCTGTTTTTTCGGATTGTGCTAAAGCACTTACAAGGTTGTTTATTTCAGAGGTTTGTACACGTTCTGCCATCGCTCTAAAAGCATCAACTTTATTAACACCAGCTCTTAAATCTCGCAACACTTTTCCAAACTCAACCCTTAGAGGTCCATCGGGTCCTTTATCGACAGCTTGGCTAAGGCCTCCTGTTAAGTTAAGGCCGGCCTCAACAGACATAGTAATAAAATCAAGATAAACAGGGAGTGACTTTACAATGGCTAATTGACGCTTCTTTTTTAAGTCGTTTAAAGTTAAAAGTGGCAAAAAGAAACCAAATATAGCACCATAAATTAACGTCATAATTGTTACAGCATCGAGCATTGCTGAGACTAATAATGTAAACGCTGTACAACAGATGGAAGAGACAACTCTGACACCAAAATATTCTTCTGCGGTTAATACATAAGAAAGGCCTGAGATTTGTAACTTTTTACCCGATTTCTCTAAATAATCAATTGGTAAGCGTTCGCCAATATAATATGCCGCTATGCGAACAAATGGCCATATAATTTTTAAAGACGGTGGTAATGGATCCATAAAATCGCGACTATCTTCAGGCAAGCCTTGCTTGATTTTATAGCAACTATAAATAAGTAAAAAAAGTGATAAGCCGGCTGTTATTAATATTAAAAGCATTTAATCACCTACACATCTATGTTTACGATTTTACGGATAAATATATAGCCCACATAGAGCATGATCGCAGTAATTGCACATACAGCCCACCCCATTGGCTCTGTAAATAATCTCATCATATGTACAGGCTCCATATGATACAAAATAAACCCGATAAAAATAGGCAGTGCTGTCATTACAATACCTTGCATTTTACCTTGGCCAGTTAGTGCATCAATTTTGCCTTCCATTTCTAGTTTACGCCTAAGCGTTTCTGCAAGCCTTTCAAGAGTTTCAGCAAGGTTTCCCCCGATTTCTTTAGAGATTTGCATTCCAGAAACCACTAACTTAAAGTCAAGTTCAGGAATACGCGTTAACATATTGTTTAAACCATCGTTAAAATCGACACCTAACCGCTGCTCTCTTAAAAATAAAGAAAACTCTTGGCTTATCGGAGCTGATTGCTCTTGTGCCATTGCCTCTAATGCATTGGTTAAGCTTGAACCTGAACGCATTGATGAACAAACCATATGTAAGGCATCAGGCAGCTGTTTTATAAATAATTTACGTCTACGCTTTTGTAAATACTTATAAAAATAAGGAGGTAAAAAAGCGACAATACTAACTAAAATTAAAGCGAGTACGATTGCGCCAGAATATGCCCAAACCACTAAAAAAAATACAAACATACCAGCCATATTGAATATAAAAAGCTTTTGGGGCTCAATAAATAAGAACATATCTGATAAATTAACTTTTGCAGCGTGGGTGAATGTTTCTCGATACTTTTGTGCTAGCTCACGAGATACAAAATTACCTCCATACACAAGCAAGGTAACTGTAATACCAACTAACAACATTATGACTAAACTATTCATGATCTTGACCTGTTTTAAAAATACCTAAGTCAACATCGACACCTCTTTCACGCAATTTTTCGTAAAACTCTGGAATCATACCTGTAGGTACATAATCACCTTGTACTTTTCCGTTTGTATCGTAACCAGTTTGCTTAAATTTAAAAATTTCAGAAAGTTGGAGTACATTCCCTTCAACGCCTGTTACTTCACAAATTGATGTAACACGACGCGAACCATCACTAAAACGTGATTGCTGGACAATCATGTTAACAGCAGAGCCAATTTGCTCACGTATTGCTTGAATAGGTAAGTCCATACCCGCCATCATAACCATGACTTCTAAACGTGATATACAATCTCTTGGCGTGTTAGCGTGAGCTGTAGTTAATGAACCGTCGTGACCTGTGTTCATTGCTTGAAGCATATCGAGAGCTTCTCCACCACGACATTCACCAACAACAATTCGGTCTGGTCGCATACGTAAACAGTTTTTAACCAAGTCACGAATTTCAATTGCGCCTTTACCCTCTTGGTTTGGCGGTCTAGCTTCAAGGGAAACTAAATTAGGCTGATATAACTTAAGCTCTGCGGCATCTTCTACGGTAATAATACGCTCATCATCTGGAATAAAGTTTGATAAGACATTTAATAAGGTTGTTTTACCTGAGCCTGTACCACCAGAAATAACAACATTGCGCTTATTAACTACGGTCATTTGTAAAAACTTAACCATGGCCGGAGACATTGAACCAAAATTTACTAAATCTTCAGCTTCAAGCTTTCTGGCCATAAATTTACGAATGGTTATGCATGGGCCCTTTAACGCAAGTGGTGGAATTATTGCATTAACGCGCGAACCGTCTTTTAAACGTGCATCAACCATTGGTTGGCCTTCGTCTATACGTCGACCAAGTGGAGTAACAATACGCTCAATGGCGCTAAGGACTGCTTGGTCATCTGTAAAAGCAACGTCTGATAAAAAAAGCTTCCCCGCTTTTTCATAAAAAATTTCGTCGTGAGAATTAACCATGATTTCTGAAACATCGGGATCACTAATTATATTTTCCAGTGGTCCAAGTCCTATGGTTTCATCTAAAACTTCTTTACAAAGCTCGTCAAAGTCGACATTTACGGGTATTTGCAATTTGAAAATGATTGATTCAATGAGCCCTTTACTTTGTGTTCTAAGCTCTTCGTCAGACATTTCTGAGACATTAACTCGACGCAGGTCAATTTGTTTTATTAACTCTTTATGAACTTCTTTTCTGAGTTCATTTCGTTTTTTTATTCTTTTACGGGTTAACGTTTCATCTTCACTTGGCTCTTTATGTACTTCTACCGATTGACTATTTACCTGTATAAAATCATCACGTGATTCGGTTTTTGTATTGGTCTCACTTACCTCTGGTTCTTTTTTCTTTAAAGAATCAAAGTTTTCATTAAGCTCAACCCTAATGTGATAACCACCAATCTCGATTAAGTCAGAAATAGTTAATGGACCTGCCGAATCGACTTTAATGCCATTTACTTGTGTACCTGTTCGGCTTGCTCGATCTTCTAAAAAGATACCTTCATCATTTATGTAAAGTTTTGCATGCTCTTTAGATACCTTAAAGCCATGTAAACTTACTTTATGTTGCTTATCTTTTCCGATTACACAGGTTTTCTCATTGCATTTAATTTTGTCAACTGGTCTGCCTTTGGCTGTGCTTATAATAATATCAAACATCACACTATCCTTAGTCTAATATGTAAAAAGCTTCTAATTTATCAGCTGTATCAATCATTTCTTGAGCGCGTTTTAAACGACTTTCATGGCTATCGCTTTGTAATGAAACTATGTTTGGCGTTACAAGAATAACCAATTCTGTTTTATTATCTGCAAAATCTCTAGATTTAAATAACTCACCTAAAATAGGAATCGATCCTAAAAAAGGTACTCTGCCGACCGCTTTTGACATTTCACTTGAAACTAAACCAGAAATTACAATAGTATCGCCATCTTTTACATTAACCACTGATTCGGTTTCACGTGTTTTGAATCCCGGTAAGCTACCCACCTGAACAGATGGATCAACAGAGCTCACCTCCGCACTAACAAAAGAAACAATATTTCCATGCTCATCTGATACTGGCTCTATTTCTAACTTAATGCCATATTCTTTAAACTCGACGCTAGGAACGCCATCTGATGAAAGTAAAGGTATAGGAAACTCACCACCTGCTAAGAATCTTGCCTTTTCACCACTTCGTGTACTTAATGTTGGCTGTGCAAGCATTCTGGCGTCTCCCTGTTCAGACAAAAGCTGTATTTGAGAAGTAAGACCAGTGGCTATACCAAAATGAGAAAAACTATTTGAACCAATTACGGCATCACCGATTTGATCAACAATTGAACTTGAAACATTACCAGGAGAATAAACAGAAAAAAGGTCATTACTTGTCCAGTTGCTAATTGCACCAAAAGCGGGGCCTGAAGCAGAGCTTCCCCACTTTACACCTATGTTCTTTAATGTTTTTTTACCGATTTCTACAATTTTCACATCCATACGAATCATTTGACGAACTTCAAGCTCTTTGAGAGTAACCAGTGAAGTTAAATTAGGGATTAGCTTTGCAATATTTGCAACTTTGTCTGCTGTTTCTTTATTTACTTTACCCTCAACAACAACTAAGCCACCCACTTCTCTTATATGAATGCCTTCTAAATCAATTGTTAGGCTTTTTACTTTATCAATGAGTGCTGAGTTATCGACAAGATTTACGTTAATGTTTAACTTAACTTTCTTATTAGCATCATCCCAAACTTGAATTTGTGTTTCACCTGGCGATTCGGCAATTAATAATAGGCTATTATTGTCGATAACTTTTGCACTCACTACTCCGGGCTTAGCAACAGCAATTCTCTTTATATCTTCGATTGGTAAAAGGTTTAAAGTACCTACCTTCATGTGAATATTTGTTGGTGTTTTCCCATACGAGGTAAACGAACAAAGTACCAAAAAAATGGTACAAAGCTGAATAATACGGCGCATAAATGTATTCCTTCACTACTTTTTTAAAGTTTATTATTTGGTTCTGAAGCAAGTTCAGTTGTATTTGGTTGAGCTACATATGTTTTTATAGTTTGAGCGACTCCTCCTGAGCCCCCAAATATCATTTCAACTTCATCTTCGTTCTTAGAAGACTTAAAAAGAGAAGATGAATCGATAACACGATCTTTAACTACTACCTCATCTACTCGATTACGCAATAATGCCACAAATTTACCATGTTCTTTAGCAAGGCTTACACGCCCTGCATTTAAAACTGAAACATCAAGTGTTACTGTGCTGTAGTTAGTAGGGTCTGTGTATACTTCGTCCACAACTTCTCTATTTTTATCAACCGTTATTTGCCCTGTAGCGAGCACATTTACTCGCTCTATAAGCAATTCTAATTGTGGGTTATCTTGCTTTTTCTCAGACAATAAATACAAATCAACTTTGTCTCCTGCTACTAATAAACCTGCTGTTGAGTTAGTTTCGTCTATTTGTATTGTGACAGCTCTTCTACCATCCTTTAAAATATCAGAAAACTGTTGCAGCTCTTTGCCAGGCAGAAGTGATCTTAATAAAGGCTGACCAGTCGATACTCCCTCAAGTAGCATTTGACCTTCAACTTGAGGAAATTCACTCGGGTGAAAAGTTCCAGCAGGAAGATAACTCTGTGGTATTTCTCTTACAGCAACTGATGCTTTATTAATAATAGATCCTTTAATAAGTGGCTTTGTAACCACTATTACAGGCACCTTAATTACATCACTTTTTGAATACTGCGTTTTAAGTTCTTGTTCTTTAGATTGAATATATTGCCCTACGGACCAAGCGGCAATGCCACCAAGTAATATGGATACCAATAACAAAATCCAGTTTTTATCTAATACGTTTTTTAATTTCACTTTTTCATCCTTGCTTTACAAACTTTCAAAATCATCAGGTAACGGTGGTAGTGCTTTTGCATAACTATAGTTGTTGTAAGCTCTTTTAAATTTGTCTGCTAAAATTTCTACTATATTTTTCCCTTGATATTGCGTTAACCAATTGTTACTTGTTAATTCATTGTCAGGAACTGGCATCAACAAAGCAACAACCATTGCAGCTGTCAACACTAAGTATTCAACAGATGACTGACCTTTTTGGCTATTATTTAACATCTTCTCTGACCGCAGTTATGAATGTTCTACCCTTTTGACGCATAAAAGTAATGTTGACATTGTTTGGGCCATTTCTAGCAATAAATACACCGTTATCTAACTGCTTGGTGTAAGCAACTTTATCAATTGCCCAATTATACTTTGTGTAATATTTATTATAAAAATTTAAATTACGCTTAACTGACAAGTTGTTATCTAAAATCATAGTATTTGATATTTTACCTCCATCTTCAGACTTTATTTCACGCATTACTGTTGTCCCATTAGGCATTGGAAAACCCTGCAGACTATTACTAAGTTTTTTTAGCCTATCATCAGGCTTTTCTGAAGTACCGAGATAACCAAATGTACCTTTGTTACCAACACTGCGCAGCTTAGCCGTATAAATAACACCATCAATTACTGCGTTTACGACATCCCATTCATTTAACTTTTTTTGGGTAAACACATCACTTTTTGATTCCCATTTATCAGTGAAAAAAGCAATATTGTCATCCAAGCTATTATTACTTTTAAATTCCCATGCTTTCATTTTTAAACCATCAACGAGCATGCCATCAGATATAACAACCAGGGTTGAGTTTTCAGGAATTGATATTTTTGCTTCTACTTTTAAATTAATTAACAAAAATAATAGTATTAGGTAAAAGGACTTTTTCATTTCGTATTCCCTTCTGTAGTCGTGTTTCCTTTACGAGAACTTGGTAGCTCATCCATTTTAATGTAGCCAAACTTCAATGAACTAGTATTTAATTTTTTAGCAATAGGTATTTCTGAAAAACCATCACGCAAAGTATCTAACATACCAGAATCAAGAAGGTTTGATGGTACTAGGCTCCTAACTCTTTTTTCATTATGCTTTTGCCCTCCAGCATTCCAACCCGATGCAACCAAATATGTTTTAGACTCTATAGGGATTTCGAATTGATGAGGTCGCTTATTTTCCTCCTCAGCATTATCGTTAGGGGGATTTTTTTCGCTATCTTCATTTATAAATTCTAATAACTTATGACTCGTTATTTGTATTTTATGCTTTGCTTCGTAATAGCCTTTTTTTTCAACACTAAAACTACCAAGTTCTAAAACTGAAAAAGCACCCGATATTAAGGATGACATTGTTCCCGGGATATGTTCATTTTTTGAATTGTAATCAAAATAATTATGCTTGCTGCTGTCTTCTTCACGAGGGTTAAACTCAGCAAGTAAAAACTCCTCGTTTGATTGCGAAGCCTGATTGAACTTTAAGTACACTGCTGCATCATCTTTGTTCCAATTTTGATCTTGGGTTTGTGAAAATACCAGCGACTTATGGCTATTGAGTATTCGCCAAGGGACTTCTTTGTGGACAACGCTCGAATTTTTTATTGCTAATGAACTATGATCACCACTCCAATTGCCTGGCGTTTTTTCTAACCAAGCTGTTCTTTCCCATGCAATATAGCGCGAGGCCATATCTGAGTAATGTTTTGCTTCGATAATCTTACTAAAGTATGGGATCAACAACATTAGCGGTGCAATAATAAAACTGATAAAAATAGACAATTCTACTAAAGATTGACCTTTTTGATATCTCATATTACCTCACAAACCGAGTGCAAGAGCACTTAGAGCTGTTCTCTCGCTATTAGATGTTTCGTTTAAGGTAACTTGCCAGTATGGATTATATAAGTTTCCATACTCCCACTTAGAATCACTACGCTTCCATAGCGACTGATCGCGAAAATAATATATTTTTGCTTTACTTAAAACAGTTATTTTATCATTTGGTAAGTTGGTGTTTTCTTCAATATTTATATCAATCAAACGAGTTGAATCTTGATTTTTAGTGCCAATGTCCAATGAGCTAGATGTAATAATGTCTGATTTATTTTTCGAGACTACAATTGTTAGCATTGGTGCATTATTTGTTTTTTCAGGCCGTGAAATATCATAAAAGTTTTGCAAACCAGAATATAATGAATTGAAGGCGGCTTCATTTTGTCTGGCTAAGTTTGAAGAACGTCTATTTTTCGCTCTCGAACTACCGTAGTAATCATTCTTTGTATAATTATTTGTATATTTATTACTGCCTGCATGACTTGCACCCCAGCCGACAGGAGTCTCACCACCTCGCCATTTGCAACCACTTGTCAATTTACAGCTAAACTTATGCAAATGAAAACCTAGCGTGTCCATCCCACTCCATACCTCTGCACTATTTCCATTTTTAAAAAGTTCAGTGCCGCCGGCTTGTTTAGTCTTCCACTTAATAGGAAACCCTGATACTGAAAAAAGCCCCCCCCAATCAAAACTACGATTTTTAGTAAAAGGATCTACGGAGTTTGTTATTAAGTCAAAATGCTCTTGGTAGCGCCCTGTATCATCTCTTCTATTAAACCGACCTTGAAAATTAACCCAATCGGATAAAATAAACTGACCAATTCCTACAGCTGAAGCCACATCAATATAAGCTTCTTTGTCATTTGCATTTAAAACATTATTAGAGGTTTCTACTAAAGCGACCATGGACGCAGAATTCATCAACTCTTGAGACATAGAAAGCCCAATATTAACAAGATCAGTTAGTAATATTGCTCCCTCTGCACCAATCTGTATTCCTTGGTTCAATGTAGTTAGTGCTTGTTGAATAACTGAAGTTGCTATAACTGCAGGAGTAGCAGCAGTCAAAATCTGCAGGTTTTGTCCCGCTTTTTCACCCATATTCCCCCAAGAAGATAGGCCGACATATTGGGCAACAGCGACATGATTAGCTACCATGGCTCTATTTGTATAGGCTTTAAAATTTAGATCTCTTGCGAGTAAATTTGCAGCGCTAATAACTGTTGCATCAGCACTATTTTGGAGCTCGGTTTTATTTAGGTTTTGTTGTGATACGTTAAAAAGATAGAGAAACGACATTACAATTGTCGCTAAAAAAACACTACCCATAACTAATGATTGCCCACGTTCCTTGTGCATAACGTCCCTTAAAAAATGCCATAATTGAAGCTCAATTATGGCATTTATTTTTCCTAATCAACAGTGCCTGACCCACCACCTGAATCGCCAGAGCCACCTTCACCTTGTGCTGCACCTTCATTGAAGTTGCCAAGATTATAATCTTTATTAGCATTTGATGTTGCCGCATTTGCGGATGACTGGGCTGCATCGATATTGGCTTTGGAATCTTGCCCTGATACTTCACTAGCTAAAGCTGAAACCTGATTACGTACAGTTTTACCAAAAAAACTATAAACACCAATTGCAGCTACCGCTATAAGAGCAACAATAATGATGTACTCTGTCTGACCTTGCCCTTTTTGACGAGTAAGCATTATAACCTCCTGGTCTATTTAGTTTCCACCTGAGCCACCGCCAGACTCGCTTTGAGCAGCGCCTTCATTAAAGTTGCCTAAGTTGTAGTCTTTATCAGCATTTGTTTCAGCAGCATCGGCAGATTTTTGTGCAGCATCGATATTAGTTTTAGAATCTTGACCAGAAACTTCAGATGCGAGTGCAGAAACTTGGTTACGTATTGTCTTACCAAAAAAGCTGTAAACACCTATAGCAGATACTGCAATCAAGGCGACAATAATAATATATTCCGTCATACCTTGTCCGAGTTGTCGTTTTTTCATATCCTTATTCCTTGTTAAATTAAAATACGTTGGCATTCTATATAAAAGCCATCTGTAAAGAATCATCCTATAGGAGGATTTTATTATTATTTACTGCATAGTGAGCTTATGAACGAGTGCGGTTCTGTTCTTCACATTCACTTTAGATAATATATTTTTTAAATGAGTTTTAACTGTAGTTTCAGAAATATATTTATGATCAGCAATTTCTTTATTAGACATACCTTTAATGACTTGTTTTGTTATATCAACTTCTCTTTTTGTCAAGCCATATTGATATATACTTTCTAATTGATTTAGTTTTAATTTTTTAATTTCACTATGAAGAGTTATTCTATCGAACCAGACACTACCAGATTTTATTGTGTTAATTAACTGGTCAACATGTTCAAAGTCTTGTGGCAACCAGACAGAACCTAAAGAACCTTGACTTAAAAAAAAATGCTCTAGAGATAGATCTTTGGTCGTGGTCAGTACCATTAATTTACCATTATAAAACTCTTTACTTACATGTATGTGTTTAGTGTCAACATAGAGGGTCTCTATGCCATTGTTGTTCACTTTGGACAAAAAGGCTTTTATTTGTTTATTTGTCATACCCTTCCCTAGGTTCTTGTATTTACCTCAAATGTAAACAAATTTAACGTTTTTTTTCAAGTTTTAAATAATAAATTTGATCTTGAATTATTGCCAGCTGAACGGTACCTTAAAAAAAGGAATAAATTAAAAGGGAATAAGATGAAAAACTATAAATTACTCACAGCAATAATCATGTTAACCAGTGTCAGCACTTTTGCATCTCAAAGTATAGGTGCACCAGAATTAAGTTCATTCCAAAAGGTAGCTGGAATAAATGTATCTGAATATAAAAAATATAATTACACCCCTTTAAAACCACCTTATTATTTACCATCGGATGTTAAAACCAACATAGTTACTGAATATGCCAATTTAAAGTTTGAAAGTTATAATGAAGGTTTAAACTTCCTGTTAAAACAAAAAAAA
>CESO01030902.1_pt1 | contig 24310 bp, 23 predicted proteins | sample 356341 | NCBI WGS metagenome assembly CESO01 (sample SAMEA2621812, study PRJEB7988) | marine metagenome | biome: marine biome (ENVO:00000447); feature: deep chlorophyll maximum layer (ENVO:xxxxxxxx); material: "saline water (ENVO:00002010), including plankton (ENVO:xxxxxxxx)" | depth 35 m | reverse complement strand
TGTAGAGATAGCAGGGCAGCAATTTAAAGTTGCGAAAGACCAAAAGCTTTTTGTACATCGTTTGCAAGAGAAAGAGGGAAGCAAAGTTTCCTTTGATAAAGTCTATTTGCTTGACGATGGAAAAAAAGTAACTGTTGGCGCCCCGGCTATAAGCGGCGCAGCCGTAGAGGCGAAAGTCGTAGGTCACCTCAAAGGTGACAAGGTGATCGTTTTTAAGAAAAAACGACGTAAAGGATACCGTGTCAAAAACGGACATCGTCAGGCCCTAACGGAATTGATGGTAGAAAAAATTGTAGCCTCAGGTGCCAAACCTGCTGCTGCAAAACCCAAAGCTGAAAAAGCACCAGCTCGCGCTAAAGCCGCAGCTGCCAAAAAAGCACCTGCCAAAGCGGAGGACAAACCCAAAGCTGCTAAAGCAGCACCGGCCAAAAAAGCACCTGCAAAAGAGGCTAAGGTCGATTATTCTAAAATGACCGTGGCTGAGCTGAAAGCTGCTGCCAAGGTCAAAGGAATCAGCGGATATACTAGCTTGAAAAAGGCAAAATTAATTGCCGCTTTAAACAATTAAAAATCACCCTAAAAAAATAACAAAATGGCACATAAAAAAGGAGTAGGGAGTTCCAAAAACGGAAGAGAATCAGAATCGAAACGCTTGGGTGTAAAGATTTTTGGTGGTCAAGCTGCCAGAGCAGGTAACATAATCCTTCGTCAGCGTGGAACGGCTCACAATCCCGGAGAAAATGTTTACCTCGGTAAAGACCACACCCTTCACGCCAAAGTGGATGGATTGGTGAAATTTACCAAAAAGAGAGACAACAAATCATATGTTTCTATTGTGCCTTTTGAAGCTTAATCGAAACTTGAATTCATTAAAAAACCCGCTAATTGGCGGGTTTTTTGTTGGACATCAATTTCTCCAATTAATAACGATAATATTCTGGTTTGAAAGGCCCTTTGACCGTAACCCCTATATAGGACGCTTGATCTTCGGAAAGGTCGTCCAGCTCCACTCCCAAATGCTCCAAATGCAAGGCGGCTACCTTCTCATCCAAGTGCTTGGGTAACATATAAACCTTGTTCTCATACTTTTCTGAATGCTTCCACAACTCGATTTGTGCCAAGGTCTGGTTGGTAAAGGAATTACTCATCACAAAGCTAGGATGACCTGTAGCACAACCCAAATTGACCAATCGGCCTTCTGCCAAAACGATTAATTCCTTTCCTTCCTCAAGCGTATAAAGGTCAACTTGTGGTTTGATCTCCACCTTGGTGTGGCCATAACTATCGTTGAGCCATGACATATCGATTTCGTTGTCAAAGTGGCCTATATTACATACGATGGCTTTGTCTTTAAGCGCCAAAAAGTATTCTTTTCTCAAAATATCTTTATTACCCGTAGCGGTGATAACGATATCGGCATTAGCGATGACGTTAGATAATTTTTTCACTTCATAACCGTCCATAGCCGCTTGCAGTGCACAAATGGGATCGATTTCGGTAACGGTAACAATCGCTCCTGCACCTCTAAAAGAGGCGGCAGTTCCTTTTCCTACATCTCCATATCCAGCTACGACTACTCTTTTTCCAGCCAACATTACGTCAGTGGCTCGTCGGATGGCATCTACAGCACTTTCTTTACAACCGTATTTGTTGTCAAATTTAGATTTGGTTACAGAGTCATTTACGTTGATCGCAGGCAAAGGAAGTGTTCCGTTTTTCATTCTTTCGTAAAGACGATGAACACCTGTGGTGGTTTCTTCAGACAAACCTTTGATGTTTTTCACCAACTCGGGATAGTGATCCAAAACCAAATTGGTCAAATCTCCACCGTCGTCCAATATCATATTGAGGGGTTCGCGCTCTTCACCAAAAAATAGGGTTTGCTCGATACACCAGTCAAATTCTTCCTCATTCATTCCCTTCCACGCATAGACAGGGATTCCTGCAGCGGCAATGGCAGCAGCAGCATGATCTTGGGTTGAGAAAATATTACAAGAACTCCAAGTTACCTCGGCTCCTAAAGCAGTTAGTGTTTCGATCAACACAGCCGTTTGAATGGTCATGTGAAGACATCCAGCGATCCGGGCTCCTTTCAGAGGCTGACTTTCGCCATATTCTTTTCTCAAAGCCATCAAGCCTGGCATTTCTGCTTCAGCCAAATGAATTTCTCTTCTCCCAAATTCAGCCAAGGACATGTCCTTTACTTTGTAGGGCAAATAAGTAGATGCTGTTTTCGTTCCCATAGTTGTATATTTATTGTCAATTTTAAGTAAAAGTACGCACTTTAATTTCAATATCAAATGCCACTAAAACAAAGGGTCAATATTGACGAGAAAACCCAGATTTTGATCTGGCATATTGAAGAATCTTTGGAAGTACTTAAAAAAAACCTCAAACTGTCTAAAGCGGACGAAATCAGATTCCAAAACCGAAAGATCTTATCCCATCAAAAACAGTTTATGGCTTCTCGAAGGTTGCTCATGGAAGCCGGGCTTTCCCCACAGACTTTGTATCACGACCCCAATGGTATTCCTGTTTTGGAATCGGGTCAGCAGCTTTCCATTTCTCATACGAAAAACCTTGCCGGAATCGCTTTGGGGAGCAAATCCTTGGGAATTGACTTGGAAATTTTTCGACCCAAGATTGAGCGCATCGCAACTCGTTTTTTACATGATAAAGAAAGTTTTGCCTTAAAAGGTAAGGGAATAATTGAAAAACTTACCCTAATTTGGACGGCTAAGGAGGCTTTGTATAAAGCTCTGAAAAAGAAAGAAATCATTTTTTCAGAGCAGCTGATCGTTGCCCCTTTTGAATGGGGTGACCCCCAAGGGTACGCAAAAGTTTTAATTTCAGATAAAACCCTCAATTTTTCTCTTAATTTTATAATTGAAAAGAAGTACTGTGGCTGTGTGGCTACGCCAAAAAAATAAATCCATGAAAATTTCTGTAGAATTGACCCTGCTCCCCCTCAATGACAATTATAAAATCGCCATCAAGAATTTCATCATAAAACTCAGATCATTGGGATTTAAGGTTATGGAAAACCCCATGAGCACCCAAGTCTATGGGGAATACGACGCCTTGATGTCTGCCCTTCAAAAAGCGGTTAAGGAAAGTTTTGAGAATGAACTTTCGGTGGTTGTCAACATGAAAATCATCAAAGGAGACCGTAGCGCTTATGTCCCCAATTTTTGAGTTTTTATTCGGTCAATACAGTGGCTATGCCATCATTGATATTGTCCTCGAACTGACCGGAATCCTTTTTGGATTACTCAGTGTTTGGTATGCCAAAAAAAACACCGTCTGGGTTTACCCTTCGGGTATTATTTCTACTGCTATTTTTGTTTATTTATTGCTCAAGTGGTCCTTGTTGGGCGACATGATCATCAACGCTTACTATTTTGTGATAAGCGGGTATGGCTGGTACTATTGGTCAAAAAAAAAGGAGAAGGTTATTGTCCACCCAATCACTTCAATATCTAAAAAAGAAGTCAAAACTGCCTTACTGCTTTTTGTGGCAAGTATATTTTTTGTCTTTTGGGTTTATCAAGTCTTTGAAAAATGGAGGGATTGGACCGCATATGTAGATACGCTTACCACTGCTATTTTCTTTGTAGGCATGGGTTTGATGGCTCGGCGAAAGATAGAACATTGGCTTTTTTGGATCGTAGGGGATATCATCTCCATACCCCTCTATTTCTATAAGGGACTTACCTTGACCAGTTTTCAATACATTATCTTTACCCTAATTGCCATTTATGGCTATCGTTCATGGAAAAAAATCTTAGACAAGTCACCTCCACTGTCCTTAGAGTAGTACTTTATGGCCCTGAATCTACAGGCAAAACCACCTTGGCCAAAGCTTTGGCCAAACACTATCACACCCAATGGGTGGGGGAATACGCCAGAGATTACCTCCAAAAAAAATGGGATCAACATCAAGCGTTTTGCACCTTAGAGGATTTAACTATTATTGTAAAGGAACAATTGGAAAGCGAAAATCAGAAAGCTATCAAAGCCAACAAGCTCTTATTCTGCGACACCAATGTGGTGGTCACAAGGGTATGGTCTGAAACCCACTTTGACGGTTATTGCGATCCTGCTATTATGGAGTATTCCAAAAAATTTAAATATGATCTCTATCTCCTAACGGGAATCGATGTCCCTTGGAAAAAAGACGATTTAAGAGATCGTCCGGATGATCGTCACTTGATGTTTGATAATTTCCAAAGGGCTTTGGACGATCTTGGAGAACAATATATTGTCTTAGAAGGCGATCAAATCACACGACTGAAAAAAGCCATAGCATCTATTGATCCTTTATTAAAAAAAGTTTAGACTCGCTTTTAATTATTACTTCCTTCACCTATCTTTGCCTCACATCTCGAAGGGGTGCCCGCCACTGGCAGGCTGAGATTATACCCATTGAACCTGGGCGGGTAATGCTGCCAAGGGATTATTAATTAACATTTAACACTAAGAATAATCACCCCTTTTATTCGAATAAAACTATTCGGATGAAAACGATTTACTTAAGCTTTTTAGCGATGATCTTTCTAACGCCATCGCTTGCACAAACCACTGTTGTCCAAGACAGCATCCCAGAAATTCAATTAGAAGAAGTCAAACTGGCCGGACTGAGGGTCGATGATAACCAGCCATTTTCCTTTAGCAATGTGGATAAAGAGGAACTGGTCTCCAGGAATCTGGGGCAAGACCTGCCCATCATGCTCAATTATCTGCCTGGGGTGGTAACCACCAGTGATGCGGGAGCAGGAATCGGTTATACCGGAATTAGAGTTCGGGGGAGTGATGCTACCCGTGTCAATGTAACCATCAATGGGATTCCCTACAACGATTCTGAAAGTCAGGGGGTCTATTGGGTAAACATGCCCGATTTTACCTCCTCCGTATCCTCCTTGCAGATACAAAGAGGGGTAGGAACTTCTACCAATGGTTCTGGGGCCTTTGGTGCCAGTATCAATTTGCTGACCGACGAGGTCTCCCAAAACGCCTATGCCGAAATTGCCAATGCAGTGGGAAGTTTTAATTCTTTTAAAAACACGCTAAAATTTTCTACAGGACTGCTCAACGACCATTTCGAAATTTCGGGAAGGGGGTCAAAAATCACCTCCGACGGTTATATAGATCGTGCCAGCTCGGATCTAAAATCCTATTTTTTACAAGCGGCTTTTCAAGACCAAAATACCATGATAAAAGCCCTTGCTTTTGGAGGACACGAGATCACTTACCAATCTTGGTTTGGTGTGGATGACAATACCCTGGCCACCAACCGCAGCTACAACCCTGGCGGAGAAATTTATGACGATAATGGAAATTTGGAAGGTCACTACGACAACCAAGTGGACAATTACCGTCAAGATCATTACCAACTCCATTGGAATCAAAAGATCGATGCTTATACCACTATGTCGGTGGGATTGAATTATACCTATGGACGAGGTTATTACGAAGAGTACAAGGACTTGTGGTTAGAACAAAATATCAATTTTTCTTCCGACAACAATTTTAGTTATTTGGGATTACAGCCCATCAATATTGGAGGAACTATGGTTGATACTACAGAAAATATCATTCAAAAATGGCTCGACAACGATTATTATGTAGTGACTTTTTCACTCAATAAGCAAAAAGGAAATACCGAATGGAATCTGGGAGCACTCTACAGCAGCTATCTTGGAGATCATTTTGGAGCATTGATCTTTGCAAATTATGCTTCGGGTGTTCAGGCGGGTCATCGCTTTTATGAAAATCAGGGCGATAAAAAAGAGGGAAATATTTTTGCCAAAGTCAACCACCGATTTAACGACCGTATTTCAGGCTATTTGGATTTACAATACCGCGGTATAAATTATACCGCAAAGGGAAATCTCAAAGGGCCGGAGTCCATCAACATAAACGAAAATTATGGGTTTTTCAATCCCAAGGCTGGACTGGTATACACCCATACTCCCTCAAACAAATTTTATATTTCATTTGCCAGAGCCCATAGAGAACCCAGCCGGTCGGACTTTGAAAATGGAAACCCCCAACCAGAGCAACTCAACGACTTTGAATTGGGTTGGCGTCTCAATACAGAAAAAACCAACCTATTGGTCAACTTTTATTTCATGGATTACACCAACCAATTGGCCCTTACTGGGGCATTGGATGATGTGGGAAGCCCTATCAGAGAAAACGTAGGAAAAAGCAGTCGATTTGGCATAGAAATCGAAGGGACTTTTTCGCTTGCCAATCGTTGGACTTGGCAGCCCAACCTTTCGCTGAGTCGCAACCGCAATCACGATTTTTATTTTCAACGCGATGGGGTTTTGACCGATTTGGGAGATACCCACCTTTCTTTTTCTCCCGCTATGGTGGCCGGGAACATCATCGCTTTTCAGCCTTCAACCCAATGTAAAATTGCCTTGCTCACCAAACACGTTGGCGAGCAATACATGGGTAATATCGATGCTCAAAGTTCCAAGTTGGAAGCTTATACCCTATCGGATTTAAATGTCAATTATCGAATCCTTCCCAAAAGCCTTTTTAAAGAAATCAATATCTCATTGTTGTTGAATAACCTTTTAGGAACAAAATACGTTTCCAATGGCTATTTCTATACTTTCGATGACGACTATTCCGTCCCAGGGGTAGTTAGCACCGTTGAGGGGACAGGATATTATCCTCAAGCTCGGTTTAACTTTTTGGCAGGAATCAATTTGAGATTTTAACGTAGATAGACCAAGCTAAATCGAAGGACTGGAATACCCACGGATTCTGTGGTGTGAGCATTGACAAACTGATTGAGTAGGAATACCAACCTAAGATTTTGATTAAACTCTAGCCCCGTTTGGAGTCCATATCCATAACTTTCGGGCTTCAAATCATTGTCAAAAAAGAGTTCTAAATTCTTTTCATCGTTTTGGCTCACCATCATTTGTGGGTTGATCCAAAAATCAATCCTTTTATTTTCGGGACCGTCTTCAAAAAGCAATCTTTGATATAGTAAACCCAATGAGCCATAATTACTGGTGAAATTCGTTTCAAAACCTTTGAGTGGAGTTCCTTGAATTACTTTCTTTCCCATACGAGTACTGATTTTTAAACTGCCTTTTTCTTTTTTCCGAAGGGAGACTGAAATATATAAACCTCCGTTAAGCGATCCTCCCAAGGGGTTGAGTAAGTGAGACAAGTTGTTTTTTTTGTCGTTTTTGTTTCCTGTTATCATACTATAGGTCCCCAACACATACAATCCTCCCATTAATCCATTGGAAGCCTTGTAATCAAGACTCATTAGCTCGGAAGTGAAATCTAAATGACCTAAAGTCGTCACCCCACCAATAAACTTTTTTAAAACATTTATTTTCAAAAAACTTTCCTTATTGACTGTGGAACGATAATCCAACTTCAATGCCTGAGCGTCAAGGTTCAAAGAGAAGGCCAATAAAAGCAAGCAGATGTTTTTTTTCATGATTTGGTAGGAAAGGGGTTAGTTAGATATAATCAATGTATTGCCAGAACGTCTGACGTTGTAAAACAGCATGGGGTATGGATTTTCAGTACTTTCTTCGGGGTTGAGCAATTGGCCTGTAGCCAAACTGTATTCAAAACCTTCACAAGAACACTCCGCCAAAACCCCTGTAATTGACAGCTGAGAACAATCTTTGATCACATGATTGGAGCAGGTGGCTTCCCAGGCCAGAAAATCGTTTCCGTTGAGATTAAAAATCAGTAGTCCATTGATTCCCCCCTGTCTGATATTTACTCCACCTCCAGCATATCTTAGGTCATCATAGCTTGGTAAATTGAGGTTTAAGTTGATATTAAAATTTACAGCAGTAAAATATGGGTTACGATCAATTTTATCCTTTTCACAACTGTAAAAAGCCAACAGCAGTAGCGAGGGGAATATAAAAAAGAAAGTTTTACCAAAAACGCTCAATTCCTTATCTTTGATATTAGTCTTTTCACAAATGGTTTTCATTTGACAATATAAATTAACGAAAAAGTGAGTAAAGTATCTTATTACACAGAAGAAGGTTTGAAAAAACTCAGGGAGGAGCTCAATCATCTCAAAGATGTTGAACGACCCAAAGCTTCCCAAGCTATAGCAGAGGCTCGTGACAAAGGCGACCTCAGTGAGAATGCGGAGTATGATGCTGCCAAGGAAGCCCAAGGGCTTTTAGAACTTCAGATTTCCAAAATGGAAGCCACCCTCTCCAATGCTAGACTCATTGACGAATCCCAACTCGACACCTCCAAAGTTTTAGTCCACTCTACGGTTGAAGTAAAAAACAAGAGTAATGGTGCTAAAATGAAGTACAAACTCGTTGCACAGAGCGAAGCTGATCTTAAAACCGGTAAGATCTCTGTCGATTCTCCCATTGGAAAAGGCCTATTGGGGAAAAAGCAAGGAGAAACGGCTCAGATTACAGTACCCAACGGTACTATAGAATTGGAAATTCTTTCCATCAGTCGCGAATAAGATGGCAGGGATTTTCTCAAAAATCATCAAGGGAGAAATAACTTCCTATAAAGTTTACGAGGACGAAAAGTGCTATGCTTTTTTGGACATCAATCCCAATGCGGCGGGACACACCCTCTGTGTCACCAAAAAAGAAGTAGATAAAGTCTTTGACTTATCAGAGGACGACTACAACCATTTGATGCAATTTTCCAGAAAAGTGGCCTTGGCGATTCGAAAAGCCATTCCCTGCAAAAGGGTAGGGATGAGTGTAATTGGCTTGGAAGTGCCACATGTTCATGTTCATTTGATCCCTCTCAACAGCATGGAGGATGCGACATTTCAAAATAAGCAAAGCCTCACACCCGAGGAGTTCCAAGCTACGGTAGTAAAAATTCAGGATTGTCTCTAAGACTATTTCTTTAATACGATCTCAAAGGTCGTTCCCTTTCCCAACTCAGAAGTTTTAACGCTTATTTTACCCTTGTGGTAGTCTGTAATGATTCGTTTGGCCAAAGACAGGCCAAGGCCCCATCCTCGCTTTTTGGAGGTAAATCCGGGGCTAAAAATCTTTTTAAAGTTCTCTTTTTTGATCCCTGAACCAGTATCACTGATATGGATACAGACTGTTTGAGATTCTTCTAAAAAATTCAGGCTAATTGTACCCTTGCCTTTCATCGCATCAATACCGTTTTTGATAAGGTTTTCCAGTGTCCAACTAAAGAGTTGGGTATTCAAGGGGAGAAGGATTTTCTTTTTGGGGAGTTTACTTTTAAAGGTGATCAAGTCAGAACTTCGTTTTTCTAGATATTTTAGGGTTTTTCGGGTTTCGCCAAGGATATCTTTAGACTTTAATTCAGGCAGCGAGCCTACCTTGGAAAAACGGTCGGTGATGATCTGAAGTCGTTCTATATCCTTTTCCATTTCATCCAATGGCTCACTCTTCTCTTTTTCTTTCATTAAAGTGATCCATCCGATCATAGAGGTCAATGGGGTTCCGATTTGATGTGCGGTTTCTTTGGCCATGGCCGCCCACAGTCGGTTTTGCTCTGATATTTTGGAGGTTTTAAAAACAAAGTACAATACCGCTCCAAAAAGAAAAATAATCAACAACAAGGCCAGCGGATAATATTGCAGTTTTTTCAGCAGTACCGAATCCCCGTAATATAATTTTTGATTGATGTTGGATAAACTGTCTTGGTAACGGATCAAAATGGGCTGGTTTTCCCTTTTGATTTTTTCCAATTGTTCATAAATCACCAATGAATCCTCTGATTGTGGATCCCAGTCGATGTTTTTATGTCCAATGATCTTGCCTTGATTGTCAACTTGAATCATGGGATTTATCCACGTCTGTTGTAATACCTGAAAAGTAAGGTTATTGACGGTGCTGTTTTCGATCAACTCTTGTTGAGCCATACCCCATAACTCCATTTTGGCACGCTCCTCTTTTTTGAGATTTTGAAATAAAATATTGGTGTTCCACAAGATCAAAGCAACGATCAAAAAGGCCCCCAGAAGCCAACTATTGTTCTTGTTTTTTTTGATGAAACCAAGCACCGGATTGCAGTATTAGTTAAAGCTAAGATACTGTAAATAAAAGAAAAGAATTTCACCCTTTTTCGGTCAAAACTTTTTATAAATTTGCTCTATTGTCAAAAATAGCAAAATGGAAGTATTCGGAAAAATAAAATGGTTGGATGAAACCAAAACTTATGGAAATAATGGGTTCAGGAAAAGAGAGGTGGTAATTACGACAGAGGAGCAATATCCTCAAAACATTCTCGTAGAGTTTATTCAAGACAAATGCGATTTGCTCAATGCTTTTCAGATTGGCCAAAATGTAAAAATAGGAATCAATCTTAAGGGCCGCGAATGGGTCAATCCCCAGGGGGAGACCAAGTATTTTAACTCCGTACAGGGATGGCGTATTGAAGTTGTTGCAGAATCCTCAGATTCTGAAATGCCTCCCATGCCTCCCCCACCTGCTTTTGAACCTGCAGATGATGCTACCAATGGGCCGGATGACGATTTGCCTTTCTAGGTCTCAATGGCCTAGTTCCCCATACCGATAGCAATCCAGCAAATGATCATTGACCATTCCTGTGGCTTGCATATGGGCATAGACCACTGTGGGGCCTACAAACTGAAAACCGTTTTGCTTTAAGTCTTTACTTATTCTCTCAGAAAGCGCTGTTTTTGTGGGGATTTCTTCTATGGTTTTAAAACTGTTTTGAAGGGGTTTCCCTCCGACAAAATCCCAAATGTATTGGGAAAAGGTTCTGTGTTCTTGGCGTAAGCCAATAAAACGTTGGGCGTTGTTTACCGCTGCTTTGATTTTTTGTTTGTTTCTGATGATGCCTTGGTTGTTCAACAAAGTATTTATTTTTTCATCCCCATAGCGCGCCACTTTTTCATAATCAAACTGGTCAAAAGCCTTTCTAAAATGATCTCTTTTTCGCAATATCGTAATCCAACTAAGCCCCGTCTGGAAGGTTTCCAAAGTGAGAAACTCGAATAATTTTAGGTCATCAAAAATGGGAACACCCCATTCTTTGTCGTGGTATTGTTTGTAAAATGCGTCTCCTTCGCACCAATGGCAGCGCTTATGATTGTTATCCATACCACAAGTTAAGTTTTTTACAAAATAAAAGCACTTCCTTTGGAGGTGCTTTTATTATTTGGTTTGATTACTTTTAGCCTAAAGCAACACGCTTAAATCCTGTTACTACTAAATCTGGATCAGCAGATTTAACATAGTCGGATACAGAAATCTTACCATCTTTGATATATGCTTGATTGACCAGGGTGTTGTCTTTAAAGAAACGCTTGATCTTCCCTTTGGCAATATTGTCTAACATGGCTTCTGGCTTGCCTTCTTGACGCAATTGATCTTTGACAATCTCAATTTCTTTTTCAACTATATTTGCATCTACATCGTCTTCGTTAAGGGCAATGGGGTTCATTGCAGCGGCTTGCATGGCTACATTTTTGGCGATCTCTGCGGCATTGTCAACAATGCCCGAAAGGCCGACCAAAGTGGCAATTTTATTGCCGGCATGTACGTAAGAACCTACATAAGGAGCAGTGAGTTTGCTGAATCCACCAATTTCAATTTTTTCACCGATGACTCCGGTTTGTTCAGTTAATTTTTCGGCTACGGTCATTCCCTTAAATTCGCTTGACAGAAAAGCGTTTTTGGTATCAAAACTAAGCGCGTGATCTGCCAGAGCGTGGGCCAGTTGCTGATAGGCATCATTCTTGGCGACAAAATCGGTTTCACAGTTGACCGACACCAAAACACCCGCAGTGTTATCTTCGTTTACTTTGGCCAAAGCGGCACCTTCTGAGGATTCTCTATCGGCACGATTGGCAGCTACTTTTTGACCTTTTTTTCTAAGGTTTTCAACCGCTTTATCAAAATCGCCTTCGGCTTCTACCAATGCTTTTTTACAGTTCATCATGCCCGCTCCAGTGGACTTACGTAGTTTATTAACTTCTGCAGCTGTAATTTTCATGCTAAATATATAATGGTTAATTATTCTTTATCACCTCCGGCGTCAGCGACTTCGTCTTCTGATGTTTCAGCTTTGGGTGCTTCTTCTGCAGCTTTGGCAACGGGAGTTTCTTCTTTGGCTTCCTCTACGGCAGGGGTTTCTTGTCTCGGTTCAACAACAGCTTCGGTTTTTTCAGTTTCCGTTGCGCCTTCTGTCTCAGCTTGCTCTTGGGATTCTTTTTCGTTTCTACGTTCTTGGAGTCCCTCTTGAATCGCGTCTACCATCAAAGACATGATCTTATCGATGGATTTGGTTGCATCGTCATTGGCAGGGATTACGAAATCCACCTCTCTAGGGTCAGAATTAGTGTCTACCATAGCGAAAATCGGAATTTTCAATTTTTGAGCTTCCTTGATCGCAATGTGTTCTCTTTTGATATCTATAACAAAAAGGGCACCGGGTAAACGAGTCATATCGTTGATTGAACCGAGGTTTTTATCCAATTTTGCTCTCAGTCGGTCAACCTGAAGTTTTTCCTTTTTAGAAAGGGTTTCAAAAGTTCCGTCCTTTTTCATTCGGTCGATGGCAGCCATTTTCTTAACAGCTTTACGGATGGTTACAAAATTGGTCAACATTCCTCCTGGCCAGCGCTCGGTGATATAAGGCATTTTAATTTTTTTTGCCGATTCGGCTACAATGTCTTTAGCTTGTTTTTTGGTTGCTACAAAAAGGATCTTTCGGCCTGATAAAGCGATCTTTTTCAAAGCCTCAGAGGCTTCTGCGATCTTAGCCACTGTTTTATAGAGGCTGATGATGTGGATCCCGTTTCGCTCCATATAGATGTAGGGAGCCATATTGGGATTCCATTTTCGGGTTAGGTGTCCAAAATGGACGCCTGCAGAGAGCAGGTCTTTTACGTTGGTTTGTGCCATAGTTTTAGTTTACGTTCTCTTGATAGTAGCAATAAACCTTCGGGTTTATTTAGATGCTAAACTGGTACCCGCCGTGGCGGTTCAAGCAACAGGGTTTAATGAAATAAATGAACTTATCAGCACCAAAACGCTTTTAACGTTTTGAGAATTGATATTTTTTCCTTGCTTTTTTCTGACCAAACTTTTTGCGTTCGACCATTCTTGGATCACGCGTTAATAGCCCTTCGGGCTTGAGAACCGTTCTGTTTTCCTCATCAATTTTGCACAAGGCTCTCGAAATAGCAAGTCTAACCGCTTCCGCTTGACCGTTGTAGCCACCGCCTTTTACGGTCACTTTAAGGTCATAATTACGCTCGTTCTCAGTCAATGCGAGGGGTTGGATGATTTTGTATTGTAATGTGGCAGTCGGAAAAAACTCGGTGTAATTTTTTTTATTTACCGTGATAGCTCCTTTTCCTTTGGAAACGTAGAGACGGGCAACTGAGGTTTTTCTTCTACCTATGGTATGAATGACTTCCATTTATATATATTCTTTGATATTAATGGTCTTGGGTTTTTGAGCTTCGTGGCTGTGGTCGCTTCTGACAAATACCTTCAGGTTTCTGAACAAAGCTGCACCAAGTTTGTTTTTGGGTAACATTCCTCTTACGGCATTTTCGATCATACGCTCAGGGCCTTTGGCATTCAACTGCTCTGCGTTTAGTGATCTTTGTCCACCGGGGTATCCCGTGTGGCGGATGTATTGCTTTTGCTTCCACTTGTTTCCCGACAGACTTACTTTTCCGGCGTTGATCACAATGACGTTGTCGCCACAGTCAACATGGGGGGTGTAATTGGTTTTGTGTTTCCCGCGAATGTGAAGGGCCACAATTGAGGCAACTCTTCCCAAGGGAACACTGTCGGCATCTACCAATACCCATTGCTTGTCAACGGTTTTGGCATTGGCCGAAATGGTTTTATAACTCAGTGTATCCACGATTAAATTTTTTAAATACCCTTTCAGGGCTGCAAATTTACAATTATTCCGTTTTCTGTAAAAATATTTTCACCTTTTTATTAGTGGTAGGTAAGTTTTATAATTTTAATAACTCAAAAGTTTTGGAGTCCTCCTAGAATTTACGCTCTATCTTTTGAATATTTACCCTTAAGTGTCTCTCCAAATCCTTTCACCTCCATTTTCGGTTTTTTCCCTGGGATTGCAAAATACCATTACCATAAAGCTTTTTTTCAAACGGCTTTCATTGTCTCAAGGATGTATTTTTCTATTGGGAGAATGCTTAATGAATTTTAGAAAAATTTATCAGACCTTTGATTTTAAATGATTATGAAAAAACCATTCAGTGATCGATTGATCTGTGGTAATCACATCCGCTTGAATCATTCTAATTTAGTGCGCCTCCAGCCAATTATCTCCAAAACCAACGTCTACCAAAAGGGGCAGTCCGATATCAAAAGCATTTTCCATTTCGGTTTTGACCATTTTTTCAAAGTCTTCTTTTTCGCTTTTTAGCACGTCAAAGACCAATTCATCATGTACTTGAAGTAACATTCTGGATTGCCAATTTTCTTTTTTGATTTTTTGGTGTATTTGGATCATGGCCAGTTTGATAATATCAGCAGCACTACCCTGAATTGGAGCATTGACCGCATTGCGTTCGGCAGCACCTCTTACTATGGCATTTTGGGAGTTGATGTCTTTTAGGTATCGACGGCGACCCAAAACAGTGGCCACATAGCCTTGCTCTCTGGCAAAGTTTACTTGGTCAGCAATGTATTGTTTCAATTGCGGGTAACTGGCATAATAGGTATCGATCAATTCTTTGGACTCAGTGCGGTTCAGTTTGGTCTGTTGGCTTAAACCGAAGGCTGAAACCCCGTAAATTATACCAAAATTCACCGTTTTGGCATTGCTTCTTTGTTCGCGGGTCACTTCTTCCGGGGGTACATCAAATACCCTTGCTGCGGTGGCGGCATGAATGTCTTCGTTGCTCTGAAAAGCCTTGACCATGGCAGGGTCTTTGCTCAGGGCAGCGATGATCCGCAATTCTATCTGCGAGTAGTCAGCAGCCATAAGTATGTGATCTTTATCTCTGGGGATAAAAGCCTTGCGAACCTCTTGCCCTCTTGGGGTACGGATGGGAATGTTTTGTAGGTTGGGATTGTTGCTGCTCAAACGTCCGGTGGACGCTACTGCCTGGTTATAAACCGTATGGATCCTTTGGGTACGGGGGTTGAGGTCATTTGGTAAAGCCGATACATAAGTGTTTTCCAGCTTTTGTAGGGAGCGCCATTCTAATATCTTGGCTACTATGGGGTGGTCCTTGGCCAGGTAGGAGAGAATATCCTCGGCGGTGGAATACTGTCCGGTTTTGGTTTTTCTGGGTTTATCTACGAGTTTAAGTTTTTCAAAAAGTATGACTCCCAATTGTTTGGGAGAGGCCAAATTAAAAGTTTCCCCTGCTTCGGTAAAAATTCCTTTTTCTAAAATCGCAATATCAGCCGTCAGAGTCTTGGACAGTTCATTCAGGAAATTTACATTGAGATTGATTCCTTCAGCTTCCATATCGGTCAATACTTCCACTAAAGGGAGTTCTAAGGTTTTGAGGAGCTCGGTGGTTTGTGCTTCATCCAGTTCCTTTTCAAAATGATGTTTGAGTTGGAGAGTAATGTCGGCATCTTCAACGGCATATTGGGTTTGTTGGTCCAAAGGGACATCGCGCATACTGCCTTGGTTTTTCCCTTTTTTACCGATCAATTTGGTAATGGATTGGGGACTGTAATTCAGGTAGGTTTCTGCTAAAACATCCATATTGTGGCGCATATCGGGATTGATCAGGTAGTGCGCGATCATGGTATCATAGAGTGGTCCAGCGACCTTGAGGTCGTATTTGAGCAGGACTTTTATATCGTATTTAAGGTTATGGCCAATTTTTTCGATTTGTGGATTTTCAAAAAAAGGTCGAAAAGTATCGATAATGGTTTGGGTTTCTTCACTGTCCTGAGGCAGTGTGAGGTAGTAACCTTTTTGCTGCTGCCAACTAAAAGCAATGCCTACCAATTCGGCCTTAAGAGCATCCAGTCCAGTAGTTTCCGTATCAAAGCACACACTACTTTGTTGCAGTAGTTTTTCTAGTAATAGCGCTCTTCCAACATCGCTATTTACCCATTGGTATTGATGATTAACTGAATGTTGGCTGTCTCTTGAAGATTCTGACACTGCTACTCCTTGCCCAGGAGGGGGATTAAAAAGGTCAAACTGGGCAGTAGGTGGGGGGGTACTTTTTGGAGTTTTTGTTGTAGTGGCTTTAGCTGTTGGAGCATCCTCTCTGCTAAAGGTAAAAATCTTTTTAAAGTTTTCTTGTATCCTCCTGAATTCCAGTTCCTCAAAAATTGTAGTGGCAGCTTCCATATCGGGGTCAGAAAGCTCGCAATCTTTTGCATTGAATTGAACGGGTACATCGGTGATGATGGTTGCCAGTTTTTTTGATACAAGACCCAAGTCTTTATTTGCTTCAATTTTTTCCTTGAGTTTTCCCTGCACTTGATCGAGGTTGTCGAGGAGGTTTTCCATGCTACCAAATTGTTTTAGGAACTTCTTGGCGGTTTTATCTCCTACCCCCGGCAGTCCAGGTATGTTATCCACACTGTCGCCCATCATACCCAGATAATCAATGACCTGTTCAGGTCTTTCGATTTCAAATTTCTCTTGAACTTCTGGCACTCCCCAAATCTCGATACCGTTACCCATTCTTGCGGGGCGGTACATAAAAATATTTTCTGAAACCAGTTGTGCAAAATCTTTATCTGGGGTCACCATAAAGGTCGTATAATCTTCTTTTTCAGCTTGTTTGGCCAAGGTTCCGATGATGTCATCAGCTTCAAAGCCTTCTTTTACGACCACGGGAATATACATGGCTTCGAGAATTTTTTGGATATATGGTACCGCAATGACTATTGCCTCGGGGGTTTCGTCGCGGTTAGCCTTGTATTCAGTAAACATCTCTGTACGCTCCTGTGAACCTCCTTTATCAAAACACACCGCCAGATGGTCGGGCTTTTCACGTTTGATAACATCCAACAGTGAATTCATAAAACCCATTATGGCAGAGGTATTCATTCCTTTAGAGTTGATACGGGGGTTTTTGATAAAGGCGTAATAGCCTCTAAATATAAGGGCGTAGGCGTCCAGTAAAAAGAGTCTTTTTTTTTCGCTCATTGATGGGAAGCTTTATTAGTGAATCAAGTTACAAAGATAAAGTTTCGCTTGTACCCGCAGGTGGGGTTTTGTATTTTCACCCTGTGGAAATATTTGACGATAAATATTTTATGAAACAAGCCTTGGCCGAGGCGCAAAAGGCCTATGATACCGACGAAGTTCCAGTGGGAGCAGTGGTTGTTATTGACAACAGAATCATTGCCCGGGCACACAATTTGACCGAAAGTTTGAATGATGTCACTGCTCATGCTGAAATGCAGGCCATTACCTCAGCAGCCAACTTTTTAAACGGGAAGTATCTTTCAGATTGTACCCTCTATGTTACTTTAGAACCTTGTGTAATGTGCATGGGAGCGATCTATTGGTCCCAATTGAGTAGAATTGTTTTTGCTGCTCATGATCCCAAACGAGGATATCAGCAAGCCCATTTGAATCCTCATCCCAAGGCCTCAGTCCAAGGAGGTGTTATGGCAGAGGTTTCCTTGGCATTGATACAAGATTTTTTTCAGAAAAAAAGAGCATAAAAAAGCCTCCACATAGGAGGCTTTTGTGCAGTCGTAATGTATATTATAATAGGGAAATTTGCGAAGCTTGCTTCCCTTTTTTTCCTTCTTCTTCTACATATTCAACCTTATCACCCTCCTGGAGTGTTAGCCCATCAAGGGCAGAAACGTGAACGAAAACATCCTCAGAAGTTTCGTCATTGGTAATAAATCCATAACCTTTGGATCCATTAAAGAACTTAACTGTACCAGTCATATTTTAATTTAAAAATTTTGTGCAAGTTACACTTTCTTGGTCGGGTAAGCATAATTTGATCATTTTTTTTGATCCAAATTGCGAAGTTTATCTAGATTTTCCTTTGACAAGGTGTAATCTTTCAGCCGTTTTCCCTTCCATCGGTGCACCAAAAAAATTGGCATAAAAACAAAAGCAGCAGTCAATACAGTAAATCCAATAATTTTATTTCCCAACAGAGTATTGCCTGTAGAATTGACATAAAGTCCAAAAGACAAACTAAATAGTATACTAAGAAAAAGAAGTCTTAAAAAATATTTCATACCAAAAAAAAGGATCTTTTGTAAGAATTTTCTTTTACGAGGGGTCTTTGGGCAGTGATTTGAGATACAACTCTTCCAATTGAGCATCTTCTAACATAGCTGGTGCATCGATCATGACATCCCTTCCGTTATTATTTTTGGGGAACGCAATAAAGTCTCTGATGGTTTCACTACCACTGAGTATGGCTACCAATCGGTCTAGTCCCAAAGCGATTCCACCGTGAGGCGGTGCTCCGTATTGGAAGGCGTCCATTAAAAACCCAAACTGTTCTTGGGCTTCTTTTTCGGTGAACCCAAGAAGACGAAATATTTTTTCTTGCAAGGCAGTATCGTGTATCCTTATCGATCCTCCTCCGATTTCGTTTCCGTTCAAAACTAGATCATAGGCGTTGGCCATTACTTTTCCTGGATCGGTATCCAGTAGTTCAAGGTCTTCCTTTTTGGGGGAGGTAAAGGGATGGTGCATGGCATGGTGTCGCTGGGTTTCATCGTCCCATTTCAATAGCGGGAAGTCCGTCACCCACAAGGGTGCAAATCTATCGGATTTTCTCAATCCTAACTGTTCGGCAATCTCCATACGCAAGGCACTGAGTTGTGTTCGTGTGGCTTGAGCCGCTCCCGCCATCACAAAGATCAAATCTCCAGCTTTGGCTCCAGTAGCATCCGCCCATTGACTCAAATCATCTTCCGAAAAAAACTTATCTACTGTAGATTTATAGCTGCCATCCTCATTGCATTTCACCCACACCAATCCTTTGGCACCCATCTGAGGTCGCTTTACCCATTCGATCCAAGCATCAATCTCTTTACGGGTCATATTTGCTCCACCGGGTACGGCAATACCTACGACCAATTCTTGACTGTCAAAGACATTAAAACCTTTGTTTTGTGCCAATGCATTCAGTTCACCAAAAGTCATCCCAAAACGAATATCGGGTTTATCATTTCCATATTTTTCAATAGCTTCTGTAAAGGTCATTCTGGGGAAATCTTCCAATGTCACCCCCTTTATTTCCTTTATAAGATGTTGTATCATCGCTTCAAATTGTAACAAGACATCCTCTTGCTCGATAAAAGTCATTTCACAATCGATCTGTGTAAATTCGGGTTGTCGGTCAGCTCTTAGGTCTTCGTCTCTAAAGCATTTTACGATTTGGAAATATTTATCAAACCCTGCAATCATCAACAATTGCTTGAAAGTTTGTGGAGATTGGGGAAGGGCATAGAACTGCCCACTGTTCATCCTTGAGGGTACTACGAAATCTCTTGCTCCCTCGGGAGTAGATTTAATCAGGTAAGGGGTTTCTACATCTATAAAGTCCGCTTGGGACAAAAAATTACGAACCGCCATGGTCACCTTATGTCTGAAGATCAGATTTTCTCTAACGGGTGTGCGTCTCAAATCCAGATATCGGTATTGCATTCGCAACTCATCTCCGCCATCTGTTTGATTTTCTATAGTAAAAGGAGGTGTTTTGGCGGCATTCATTACTGTCAATTCCTCCACTAATATCTCAATTCCTCCCGTGGTCATACTCGGATTCTTGGACTCCCTTTCAATCACCTTTCCTTTAATCTGGATCACATCTTCACGACCCAAGACCAAAGATTTTTTATAAACCATTTCGGGGGTGCGTTCTTGGTCAAAAACCAATTGGGTGATGCCATATCGGTCACGTATATCGACCCAGACGATAAAACCTTTATTTCTAACTTTTTGTACCCATCCAGCGAGGGTAACTTCTTCGTCGGAATGATTTTCATTCAGAGCGCCGCAATGGTGTGATCTTAACATTTTATATGAATTAGTTGCAAAGGTAATAAGAAGCTTTGCCGATGACCAAAAATTATTTTTTAAATAGTTTTTTCCATTTCAGCTTAATCTGGTAGGTGATCAGGAAAGTAGCTGGGACAATGATCAGAGTTAGGAAAGTAGCAAAAGTTAATCCAAAAATCACGGTCTTGGCCAAAGGTCCCCAGAAAATAACATTGTCTCCTCCAATAAAGACCTTTGGATTCCATTCCGAAAACAAGGAGAAAAAATCTATATTCAGTCCTATTGCCAATGGAATCAATCCTAATATTGTGGTAACAGCAGTGAGAATTACTGGACGTAATCTAGCAGTCCCCCCTTCGATAATGGCCTCAATGGCCTCATTATTAGGTAGCATGCTTTCCTGGGGAATCTTCAAAACTATTTTTTTTCGGTCAATTAATAACTGGGTATAATCCAAAAGCACTACACCATTATTCACAACGATTCCTGACAGTGAAATTATACCCATCATGGTCATCAATATCACAAATGGCATTTGAAAAAGTGTAATTCCAAAAAATACTCCAGTAAAACTTAAGAAAATAGAGATTAGGATGATGATTGGTTTAGAGATCGAGTTGAATTGGAAAACCAGCAACAACATAATCAGCGCCAAGGCTGCTAATAATGCATTGGACAGAAAGTTCATATTTTTATCCTGCTCCTCTATTTCTCCGGTGAATTTGAACTCTACCCCCATATCAAGGGGATAATTGAGCAGGGCAGATTTAATATTAGCCACTACCTCATTGGCATTGTAACCGGCCAATACATCAGAATATAATGTTACCAGCCGAATGGATTTCCGGTGTTTTATGGCACTGTAAGAGGACGAATTTTGAGTTTTGACCAAGGCAGCTATGGGGATCTCTTTGATTTTGCCGGTAGATTGATCTCTAAAAGTTACGAATTGGTTGAACAAGGCATTTTTGTCATGTCTGTATTGCTCTTGAAAACGAACATTAATTTCGTAATCTTCACCATCTTTTTTGTAAACACCTGCTTTGGCACCAAACAGGGAATTCCTCAATTGAGATGCAATCATACCAGTTGATACGCCTAACTCCCCTGCTTTCTTTCGATCTATAATCAGTTGGGTCCCAGGTTTATTTTTGTTTACATCAATTTTTAATTCCTCCACTCCTGGAATGTTTTCCATATTGAGGAAATCTTTCATTTCTTGTGCACTTTGAATGAGCTTTTCGTAATCCCTACCGGAAATTTCGATATTGACAGGATAGCCTACTGGTGGACCGTTGGCATCTTTTTCCACAGAAATAGACACACCCGGATATTTGCCGCTTAGAAATTGTTGAATTTCACTACGAAGACTTTCACTTGACAGACCATTTCTGAATTTAAATTCCCTCATTGTAAGAGATATTTTAGCTTTGTGAGGCATTTCATTGGTCACACCACCATCAATTTCGGGGTTTCCGGCTCCGGCCCCAACTTGTGCCAAAAAATTCTCTACCAAGAAGTTGTAATTTCCGTCCAGGTATTTATCTTGATTGATTACCGAAAATATATCCGACTCAACCTTTTCAGTGATGGTATTGGTCTTTTTTATATCAGTGCCCTCAGGATATTCGATATAGGTAAAAATTTGAAGGGGTTGATTTTCCGGGAAAAACTCTACTTTGGGAGGAAAAATACCCATCAACACAAAAGAGGAGATCAGCAGTACGAATGTGCCAATCAAAAATGCAAAGGGACGATATCCCTTGAGTGCCATTGACAAAAAAGAACGATATCCTTTTTCCATTTTTGGCAAAAACTGATTTTGAAAAACAGAAGCAAGTCCTTTAAGGAAATATTTATAAGCCCAAAAGAGTAATATGATGGCGATCATCAATGTACCCAATCCCCTATAAACTCCTTTGTTGAAAATTAAAATCAGACCCAGTCCTCCCAAGATGAGGGTCAGCCTGAGCAGTCCCTTGAGAGAGATCTGTCTTTCGCTGATCTCCATAAAGCGGGAGACAAGCATGGAGTTGAAAAACAAGGCCACGATTAGTGATGACCCTAATACTACTGATAGGGTAATCGGGAAGTAAATCATGAACTCACCCATAAGTCCAGGCCATGCTCCCAAGGGAACAAATGCGGCTATGGTGGTTGCTGTGGAAACAATGATTGGATAGGCAATTTCTCCAATTCCCATTTTGGCCGCTTGAATTCGGCTCATACCCTCTTTTTCCATCAAACGATAGACATTTTCGACTACAACTATCCCATTATCTACCAACATTCCAAGTCCCATTACTAGTCCAAACAGAACCATCGTGTTCATGGTATAACCTAATAGGGATAAAATCATAAAAGACATGAACATGGACATGGGAATCGCAAAACCTACGAAAAGGGAGTTCCTGAAGCCCAAAAAGAACATGAGTACCGTAACCACCAATAATATCCCAAAGATGATATTGTTAACCAAATCACTTACTTGGTTTAGGGTAATGGCTGATTGGTCGTTGGAGATACTTAATTGAATTCCTTTAGGAAAGGTGTATTTCTCAATCTCATCTACTATAGATTGAATTTTCTGCGAAGCTTCAATTAGATTTTTCCCCCCTCTTTTTTTTACATGAATTAAAACAACCTTTTCACCATATGATCTTGCGAATGAAGTGATTTCTTTTTCTTTAAAACTAATTTTAGCAATATCATTCAAATATGTTACACCATTTTCACTTTTAACCACAAAGTTTTCTAACTCAGTAGGATTAGAAATTTCACCAATGATTCTTAAACTCCTTCTACTACCGTCGCTAATTATATTTCCTGCTGAAATAGTTGTATTATCACCTCCAATAGAACTAATAATGTCGTTAAAACTAATTTTAGCTGCCGTCATTTTATAGATGTCAACAGCGACTTCAACCTCAAAAGCCTGAATCCCTCTTACATCTGCTGATTTTACCTCAGGCAATTGCTCAATTTTTTCCTCGAGATATCCCGCAAAATTTTTCATCTGTTCGATGGGATAATCTCCCACCATGCTGATACTCAAAATGGGCATCAATTCAGAAAAATCTAATTCTGCTACAGTGGGCTCAACTTTTGCGTTATTAAAAGTGGGCCAATCGGCACCCGATACTACTCCATCGACCAGATCTTTTGTTTTTTGTTTGGCTAGATCTAGCGGAATATTTTCATCAAACTCTAATTGAATCACGGCAAAATCCTCTTCTGAGGTGGAGGTAATATCAACCAAGTTAGAAACCCCTTTGAGTGCATCTTCTAATGGATCGACAATGAGTCGTTCAATGTCTTCGGCGGTATTTCCAGGAAAAACCGCAGAGACAAAAACTCTAGTATCATTGATTTCAGGAAAGCTTTCTCGTGGCATTATTTTATAGGAACGGACACCCAAAAAGAAAAAGATAGCCATGATGACATAGATCACTGTTTTGTGGTTTATGGCCCAACTGGATAAAGGAAATTCTTTTAGTAATTTTTTCATTTTTTGGTATCCAATTATTGAATATTTTTAACCCTTTGGTTATTTTCTACGATGGTTGCGCCTTCATCTACTAAAAGGTCACCGGACTGAATGCCCACTATTACTTCAACCTTATCAATGCTGTTTTTGCCTAATTGGATAAAAGTTTGTTCCGTGCGATAGACCTGATCTTTACCGGCGGGGTTTAATTTGAAAATGTATTTTTTGCCAACGGCATTTTCTTTGATGATACGCAGCGGTATCATCAGTGCTTCGGGATTGCTGTAATCGTTTATCTTTAACTTACAAGTCAGGTTGGGTTTGATCATTTCATCGGGGTTAGGAAGGGGAGTTTCAACCCTAAAACTACGGTTATTGGGATTGATAAAGTTTCCGATTTGACGAACGGTGGTTGGGTATTCTCTACTCAACATAGGAATTTTTACTATTGCTGTTGTACCTTTTTTAATCTGACTGAGGTAACGCTCTGGCACACTTGCCTCTGTGTACATCTTTTTTAGATTGACGATTCTTAGCACCGGGGTTTGACCGGGTAACAAGTTGGCGCCGGTATTTGCAATAATTTCGTCAATGACACCCGAGAAAGGAGCTAAAATCTGGGTGCGTTGTAACTGTTTTTTCAGCTGGGCCATGGTTTTTAATTGACTTTCATAGGCCGCTTTGGCTTGAAGTAACTGCATTTCAGCACCTATGTTTTGATCCCAAAGCCTTTGGGTGCGTTCGTAAGTTGTTTTTGATAGGGCTGTTTGAATCTGCAATTGCTCTAATTGATTTTTGAGACCTGCATCTTCGATTTGTGCCAGGAGTTTTCCTTTTTTGACCTCTTGCCCCTCCTCGACATAGATCTTTTTT
>CESO01134699.1_pt1 | contig 24312 bp, 29 predicted proteins | sample 356341 | NCBI WGS metagenome assembly CESO01 (sample SAMEA2621812, study PRJEB7988) | marine metagenome | biome: marine biome (ENVO:00000447); feature: deep chlorophyll maximum layer (ENVO:xxxxxxxx); material: "saline water (ENVO:00002010), including plankton (ENVO:xxxxxxxx)" | depth 35 m | reverse complement strand
GAAGAAGATGAAGAAGATGAAGAAGATGAAGAAGAAGATGAAGAATCTGTTGAAAACGAAATTAAACAAACTATTAATTATTCAAAATTTAAGGTGGATGAATTAAAACAGATGTGCCATGATAAAGACTTAGAAAACTATAAATCTTTAAAAAAAGCTCAATTAGTAGCATTATTAGAAAATTCGTAAATTATTATAATTATTTTTTTTTATAATTATAATATATCAATGAGTTGGGGCACTTGCTATTCAGGTTCAAATAATATTCATCAAGATTATCCGGCATTAATGAGTGATGGAAAAATGTTTACTTTATATAATCCAGCGTGTGATATAAATAAAAAATTAAAAGAGAAAAATGGTATGAAAAACAATTATCAATATAGACAATTTTTAATTAAAAATGGAGTTTCTTTAATGAATAAAAATAACGTTGCTTCTTGTCATGAATGTTCTGAGTGTGTATTACAGGGCACTTCTAATGATAAGTCTTATGGAAAATATTTATTTAATAGCATATCAGATAATTCAAAACCATATGGATATCAAAATTCTAATTTGAAAAATTTATATTTAGAACGACAAGCTTTAAATAGCCAATTTGTTTCACCTATAGTCACACAAGATGAATTATTAAAAATTCAATCAAATCAATAAATATAAATAAATAATTTAAAATTATATTTATAAAATTATAACATATATGAAAATACTTAGTATCGACGTAGGAATAAAAAATTTAGCTTTTTGTTTACTTGAATACGATAAAGATATTGTTATACACAAATGGAATTCCATAAACATATGTGAAGATGAAAAAAAAGTGTGTAAAGAAATAAAAAAGAAATCTAAAACAGCATGTTTAAAAAATGCGAAATATCATAAAAATGGAAAATTTTATTGTAAAATTCATGCCAAAAATAGCAAATTTTTTATACCAACTGTCGAGACTAATTTAATATTAAAAAAAATTAAGAAAAAAAAAATATCGAATAAATTACTTAATCAATACATGAATACTTATTTACCTGAATCAAATATTAAAAATAAGGAAGATAAAATTAAAAAACTTAGAGAACATTTAGAAAATACTTATTTAGAAAATGTTGAAAAAATAAATATTAATGAACTAAATATGATTGATTGTGGTATATTTTTAAAAAAAAGATTAGACGAGCATTTTAAAGAAGAAAAAATAGATTTAGTTTTAATAGAAAACCAAATCGGTCCTTTAGCTTTAAGAATGAAAATGCTTCAGGGTATGATAACACAGCATTTTATAGAAAATAAATTAACAAATATTAAATTTATAAGTGCTAGTAATAAATTAAAAGGATTAACAGAAAAAAAGAAACTAACTTACTCCGAAAGAAAAAAATTAGGAATAAAAATGACAAGAAAAATAATTAATGAAAATAATATTTTAAATAAATGGATTGAAATTTTCGATAAACATAGAAAAAAAGATGATTTAGCAGATTCATTCTTACAAGCAAGATGGTATATTAAAAATACATATCCAAATAATTAAATATATTATTGAAAACTTAATAATATATAATGCGTTCATACTTAAAATTAAATGTTCTATATTAATCATAATGGATATTCAAGAAATCAATATTAATGAAAAAATAGAAATTCCTTCTTTAAATGTTGTGGAGAAAAATAATTCGGGATTGAATACTGGTGGAAGTAAAAGTGTTAATTTTGGACCAGGCGCAGAGATGCTCATGAATCCAAATCGTCAAAATAAAAAAGATAATAAATCAAACGCGAGTGATGATATTAAATTATCGGATATTAATGATATATCTTTAGAAGATAGTGGAAAAAAATCTTTAAAATCAGCAAGAAATAGTTTATTTTCAGATATATCATTGCCAAGTGATAAAGATAAGGATGTAGAAAGAATAAATTTAAATATAAATGACAATTTTAGTAAACCGGAAAGTTCATTTGGAAATCTTCATAGTAGTATATTAGGAGGTGCTGCCGATAAAAAAGTAAAAATAGAATCCGATGATGGATTTAAGAAGTTTAATGATATCCCGGTGAATCCCAATATTACCCCTCCAACAGAAAAGAAATTAACAGGTAAAGAACTTTTACGAGAAAAATTTAAATATTTAAGAATGCTAGAAACTTTAGAAACAAAAGGTATTCGATTAAGTAAAAAATATTCGATGGACAGCCCCCTAGATGAGATGAAAGGTGAATATGAAACATTAAAATCAGAAAAAGAAAAGATGAATAGTGTAAAATTTCAGGGAAAAATGCTTATGGCGTGTGTTTCGGGATTGGAGTTTTTAAATGGCAAATTTGATCCATTTGATTTAAAACTAGATGGTTGGGCAGAAGCTGTAAATGAAAACATAGAGGAATATGATGATGTGTTTGGAGAATTACATGAGAAATATGGTTCAAAGGCGAAAATGGCACCAGAACTTAAACTTTTGTTTATGCTTGGTGGAAGCGCCGTCATGCTTCATATGACAAATACTATGTTTAAGACTGCTATGCCGGGAATGGATGATATTATGCGACAAAATCCAGAACTTATGCAACAATTCACATCAGCAGCGGCAAATACAATGGCAGATAACAACCCCGGTCTAGGTAATTTTATGAATATGATGGGTGGTGGAATGCCGCCTCAAATGCAACCTCCAATGGGAAGTCCTCCAGGTCCGCCACCTAATATGAAACGAAGACCCCCACCCATGCCTCCACCATCATCTAGACCAGACATTGATATGGCGCGTTCTAACGTAAGAGCTACATTTAATGATGCTGAAAACATGGAATCTAACTTTGCCTCAGTAAATGAAAAAAGAAAAGAAATGCGTGGACCAAATGATTTAAGGGATATTTTGACAGGACTTAAAACAAAGAAGATCAATTTGAAAGAAAATAAAGGACCCGGAAGTACAATAAGTGTTGATGACTTAAAAGAAATGAAAAATGCTGATATGAGTAAACCAAAAAAGAGTAGAAGAAAACCAAAAAGTGAAAGAAATACTATATCTCTAAATCTTTAAAAAAGATATATAAAGAAAATTACATTAATAAAATATTAATGTATTTATGGATATTAATAACAGGTGGAGCTTTTTCCTTTTTTGCCGCGATGGGAATAGGCGCGAATGATGCAGCAAATTCTTTTGCCACATCAATTGGATCTAAAGCTTTAAATATGAAGCAAGCCATTATACTTGCTGCTATATTTGAAACAGCTGGTGCTATATTAATGGGGAGTCATGTAACAGATACAATAAGAAAAGGGATATCTGATTATAAATGCTTTGAAGAACAACCTGAATTATTAATGTATGGATGTATGTGGGTTGTTTTATCTGTTGGATTGTGGTTATTTTTGGCAAGTAAGTATGAAATGCCTGTATCAACAACCCATTCTTGCGTAGGTGGTATGATTGGAATGACGATGGTTTTAGCGGGTCCTGATTGTGTTATATGGTATAAACCATTGGAATCATTTCCGTATATGGGAGGTGTTTGTGGTATCGTTTTGTCATGGGTTTTATCTCCAATATTTTCAGCATTATTCGCAATATTTATTTTTGGAGTAACACGAACACTTGTTCTCAGAAAAGATTTCAATTCTTATAGGATAAATATAGCATATCCTGTTCTTATTGGTTCCACTATGACTATTAATTCATTTTTCATTATTTATAAGGGAGCAAAAGGACTGGGATTACATAAAACACCACTTGAAGTTGCTCTTGGTTCAGCATTCGGTATTGGTTTAGGTTGTGCCATTATAACTATTCCAATTGTACCTTATTTAAAAAAATTTATAAATAAAAAGGTAAATAATCAAATAGAAGAAAGCACTCCATCTGAAAATATAGAAATGATAACAAATGATGTAACAAAAAATAAAGACAAGTTGAATATTAAATCAACAAATGAGATGAATAGAATAATAAAATTACATGAAAAGGCGGAAAAATTTAATGTAAAAACAGAGGAATTATTTAAATATCTTCAAATATTTACTGCTATTTGTTGTTCATTTAGCCATGGCGCGAATGATGTTGCTAACGCCATTGGTCCATTCGCAGTGATATATGTTTTATATGAAAATAATTACAATATAACAAGTGGGGAAACAGATATGGGAAATAACGCATATTGGATATTAGCTATGGGTGGTGGTGGCATTGCTATTGGTTTATTTGTGTATGGATATAAAATAATTTATGCGATGGGTGAAAAATTATGTAAAATTACACCATCTCGTGGTACAGCTATAGAATTAAGTTCTGCCCTTGTTATTATTATAGGAAGTCGTTTAAAAATACCCCTTTCAACAACACATTGTCAAGTAGGCGCAACAACGGGAGTAGGATTTTTAGAAAATACAAAGAATTGCTCTGGAATAAATTGTAGAGTATTTGGTAAAACGGTTGTCGGATGGTTAGTAACGTGCGTTATAGTTGGATTAACAACTGCTTTATTAACGGCACAGGGAACTTATTCTCCAGCTGTAAATGGTTGGGGTAATGTTCCAACTAATTATACATTAAATTGAATTTATATAATTAATTATATATAAAATTATATAAACATGGACAGTATTAAAGAAAAAGTAGCAAAAGTTGTTTTTATTCGCAAACGTTTACTTGAATTAAAAGAAGAAGTATTGAGACTAGAAGACATTATTAAAAAAACAAAATTAAATCATGGAAATAATAATGAAAATTCATGCGAAGAAGAATATGAAGGATTAAAAAAAGCACATAAGGAAGCTAAAGAATTAATTAATCAATTACAAATAGAAAAAGAACATTGGAGAGAAATTACAAAAATTATTTTAAACGAATAACATTTATTATAAGTATTTAAAAATATAGTTATTTTTTTATTAAATGAGCGAATTATGTGCTATATGTCATGAAAATATAGATCTTTCTGGCAATTCATCAATATATACTTTACCAGAATGTAATCACTGTTATCATACAAATTGTATAATGACTTGGTTTAGAATGGGAAAAAATCGATGTCCGCTGTGTAATAATCAGGGTGTGAATAAACATAATAAAGCCACATCTAATAATCATATAATATCTTCTGCTTTATCGGGATATACTTGGGATTATAAAAAAAAATTATTGGAACATGATTATAAAATAATGCGTAGATTTTCGAGAAAAAAATCAGCGCCCATAGAATTAAAAAAACAAGTAAAAATATTAATAAAATTAGAGAATAAGTTTAAACAATATAAAAAAGAAGAACGTGATTTTTCAAACTCTGTTCAGAGTACATTAACTGTAAAACAAATCAAAAAAAAAGGAATTCAAATTAAAGAGAAAAGGTTTAGATTAGGAAATAAAATAATCATGATGAAAAGATATATAGGATTATCTAATCAAAATATTAATATTATAATACCTATTAAACAAAGTGTATAATTAAAAATATGTTATAATTGAAAATATACTTATAATATAAATGGTTCTTGGATTTATATTATATGAAACTTTTGACATAGTATATCATGTTGGAGCACTTACTGTAAATGGAACAAAATATGTATATAAATGGTATTACGGTATAGATGATGATGAAACTATAAAAGAAAAAGAAATAGAATTGTTACGATTGCGCATTAAAGATTTAGAGGAAAAATTACTTACAAATAGGTCCGGCGAACATCATGAAAAAGCAAAATAAAGGAAATAAAAATATTGAAATTACTAATAATTTATATGGTATATAAACCAAACAACTAAAACAACGGAAACATTTATCATTTTTTTGTCTGTCCTCTAATAATTCTTTATTTTCATGATAAGACACAAAAATATTATCGTAAATATCATCAGCAGCTCCGGGTAAATATTGAAAATAAAGCTCTTGAAAATCATTGTCTAATTGCATTAAAAATTCCATAGCAAGTGAATTCAAAACCATATTATAAATATCTCCATCAATAAATACAACCCACATATTTGCGCCATAAACAAATAAAATAAATGAAAATTCTTGAAAGGTGTCTAAGATAGAAGTATAACTATTAACTTTATTCATTTTTTTTAAACTTAAACTATTTGTTAAATTATCCCAAATAAAAAAACTTCTTGCGAAATAAACAATACTAATACCAGCGATCATTAATTTATTTTCAAATGTACCATCATTACTACATATCTCATTATCAAATGTTCTCGCTTCGTGTAATATTAAAGCAAGATATAAAAGCCATTGTCCTATAAAAATCATAATAGGCAAAGCAAATATAAGAGAAAATATATGCGAACAATAAATTTTATTTGTTTTTTTCAACTCTTTATTTAAATAACCTCGTTTAATATGGTACTTAAACAAACTAAACATTCCAAAGGATGGTGACATTTTAACTATTTCTTTTTTCTCTTCAGATGATATATTTTCATTATTAGATACTATTGGTGAATTAAAACCGGGGGATATTTTTTGTGTATGTTCGCCACCAAGCAATAAATGATCCGACATTTTAAGATGAAAGTTTTTAAAAACAAGCGGAAGCGCTTCGCAAACATGTTCGCAATAACTTTTCTTTTTATATGTATGCCTTCTTTGTGGCATATTTCTAATATTATTAATATAATTTTTATATTCTTGACTACTTTTTTTTTCAATGTTTGTGTTACATTTTATATTGACATATGGGGATAAACTACTGTTAATAATAGCTACTTCATTACTATTTGATCTTGATATTTCTCCATCGGACATTATAATTTAAAATATTTATGAATATTTAAATACTTTAAATAAGTTTTTAACGTTTTTTAAGTGTTCTATTTTTTCTACCCCCTTTCTTTACTTGTCTTTTAATGAAAGAAACACGATTATTAAATGGTATGACAGTTGCGACCGTTTTTGTGGCATTTTCATTTTTTTCTTCTAAGCTTGTTTTTGCGACATAAGGTTCTTTAAATTCCTGACTACCTAATTTATTTTTAAGTAAATCATAAATATCATCAGCATCTTGTTTAATATTTTTTTTTACATTTTCACAGTCAAGATTTTTTTGTATATTTTTTACCATATTCGAAGCTATTTTAAACAAAGAAACGCCAGATGGATTTTTTATACTATCTTCAATATCATCTTCGTCATCTATTATTTTTTCGCTATCTAAATCTAACTTAATATAAATATCTATTTCACCGGGGTTTTGATTATCTGGTATTTTTTTAATAATAAACATTTTTTTTATTTTTTCTGTTTCTCCGTCTTTTTCGACAAAATCATTATCTTGAATTAAATCATTTTTAATTTCAGGTTCACTAACTATAGTAAATTTCATATTTTCTGACGGTTTAATCAATCTATTGATATCTTTATTATTTTCATTTTCACTAATACCCGAATACTTAAATTTAACTTCTTCTGGATAAAAACGGTCACCTTTTAAAAAATTTCTTCTTATTTTTTCATTGATTTTTTTTTCTAATACATCTTGATATGTTAAAAATTTCTTGTCCATGATTTCTGATTTTTTTTTCTTTAAATTTTGTAAAAAAGTATAATATTGTTTTTTATTGGTTATCCCAAGGTCAATTACGTTATACCTTAAATTATCAGTTCCCTTTTTCTTTTTAAAAACTCCTAGTAATTTTTCAAAAAACGAGTAAGCATTGGCTAACGAAGCATTTTTTTTTCTCTCTACACCCTTTTCGTTAAAAGACTCTTCAGCTTCTAATTTTTTGACAAACTCTTCATTTGACAAACTATTAAATGTAATTAAAAAATCTCTTATATCTAAGTAAAAAAAATTCTTATTTGATTTATATTTTAATTTAATTAATTCATTTAATTTATTGGATATTTGATTATATATTTGTGAATCTTCATTTTTAACAATATTCATATTGGCAATAATTTCTTTTATTTCTTTAATTGAACTATTATCATTTTCATCTGTAATATTAATGGTAAATAAGAATAGTAATGTTCTATATAAAAGCAATGTTTCATTTGAATATTCTTCACTTGGATCTTTTATGGGTGTCTCAAAAAAATCTCGTAAATTATATTTTTTTTTTATACCACCATGAATTACGGCTTGTTTAATTGTTAATGAACTTTTTGTCGAAGTAAGTTTTTTTAAATTTCTAAACTTTACATTATTAATTATTTTTATTTTTTTATTTGTTTTATATTTATTATTTGTTTTTTTATCTATTTCATATAAAAAAGGTGGGTCATTAAATATTATTTCAAATTCAGCGTTTCTATTATATTTTCTAACAATAGCGCGTTTTAAATGATTAGGGTGTGTTGGATTATTATATTGAACTTTATCACCAACATCTATAAATTGAAATTCCGAAATATCTTTCTTTTCCGTATATAGATAATAACCATCATTATTTGAACCACCATTTGTTCCAGCATAATCTGAGATTTTGTAATAAATGTTTAATTTAAATGTATCACTCTTTAATGTTTTATTATTTCTTTTTTTTACCTGTCTATTATTTACATTCATTTTATATGGATTTCTATTTTTAATATTGAAATTCATAACTATATATATAGTTTAAAATAATATTTAAATTCATAGATAAATAGAAAGAATTTAAATATCTGTTCTAAAATTTGCCATATGTTTTAATATGTCCTTTTTACTGTCTTTTTTTTTTGCTTTTTCAAGTATTTCTCGAGCTTTATTTATTTCTTCTTCTGTAACCTCACCATCACCATTCAAATCTAATAAATGTTCATACTCTCTATATTTATGCGGTATTATACAAAAACGACTTTCTTCATTTAATAGATAGTCTATAAATACATTAAATATGGCAGTTAAACCTAGAGCAACTAATATATCTCTAAGACCCATCCATAATACAGCAAAAACTAAAACATGTCTGCCTAAAGATTTTTTTAAATAATTTTCTTGAGATTTACTAATATCTATTTTTACATATCTTGAACTTATGTTTAATAAAATCATTACAAACCCAGTAAAGAATTTACTATGATTTATATTGTTCAAAAACACATGAATTGATTCAGGAAGCATGATATATAATATAAATATTATATTAAATTATTTGTTATTAATTTCCCAAAGCGTTTAACAAGCGTTCGGCATTTCTTCTTGCCTGTCCGAATAAATCACCAAAACTATTTATTTCGCCACCATCATTTAATTTTATACTTTCTGGGTCAATACCAGCTTCTTTTGCGGCATCTCTCTTAAGTGCCTCCATTTCTTTTTTTGCTTCTTCTTTTGCTTTTCTTTTTGCTTCTTTTGCTTTTCTTTTTGCTTCCGCTGCTTCTTCATCTGCTAACCCTTCATCTTCTTCTCCACCTGCTTCTCCACCTGCTTCTCCATCCGCTTCTCCATCCGCTTCTCCATCCGCTTCTCCAACACCTTCGATTAAAACAGTATTTTTATATGAAACTATAATTAATATAATTAAAAACAAGTAAAGATTATTCAAAACAAAAAAAATACCTAATAAAACAAAAAGAGTTATTCCTAATTCTGTTTTTAAAACATTTGATATTAAACTAGGTAAGATAGTTAAATCACTTACACCAAAAAATAACGCAATTAAAGAAGTAAAATATATTATTTTTTTCTGAAAATTTTTATTGGGGTTTTTCATATTAATATTAATATTAATATAGAAATAATTATTGTTTTGTTGCTGAAATAGAACGTCTTTCGGCGCCAACTTTAAGCTCTCTATCTAAATCTGTAATATTAGATCTTAATACCTGTCTTAAACTATTTACTTTTTTTGTCATACCAGTAAAAGGTTCCTCCATTAATTCTTCCATTGATTCTTCCATTGATTCTTTCTCCTTTTCATCTTTATTCTTTTTATCTTTTTTCTCTTTATCATCACTACCTTTTTTCTCTTCATCGCCACTGCCACTATCTTTTGGTTCTTCATCATCATCATCATCATCAATTGTTAAACCTTCGACAAACCCTTCAATATTATTGTGAAATAATACAATTATAATTAAAGAAAACAAAATAGCACATGAGAAATCACACCTTATTACAATATATGCTAAAGCAATGACAAGGATTATTCTACCAAAAGGATTGTTGGTAACATCTAACAAAAAAACAGGAGTTTTATACATTAGTCCTAATAAAGCTAATGCGAGAACTAAATTTAAATTTTTCATTCTTAATAACTTGACCATTATATATAAATTAATATATATTTTTTCAAGTTAATATAAATAAATTTTTATCTCTTTTTTTTATAAGAATGACTAGTTCATTAGGATTCGCTGAACTTTCAAATAATGATAAAGATATTGAAAATGTTTATAAACCAAAATCTAATAAAAAAAAACATAATCAAACATATAAGAAAAAAAAAATAACAGGGAAGAATGTTGAAAATTTCCTAAATTTAATGAGTAAAGTAGGAAATGATGATTCAAATGATGGTTCTGGTTTAGCAGATTTCAATCCACCCCCAAAACCTGAATTAACAAAACAACCACCTGAGGTACAAGAAGATAATGTAGATAGCTCTTTATCGCCAAAAGATTTTAAAAATTTAGATGAATATTCGGGTGGAAATATTAAATTTAATCAATACATACCATATTCTACAAATACACAGGTAAATCCTGACTTGCCTCAGCATAAAGATAAATTATTTGAAAGACTTAATTACGTTATTCATCTTTTAGAAGAAAATAAAGATCACAAAACACAAAATGTTACTGAAGAACTTGTTTTATATATGTTTTTAGGCGTTTTTGTAATTTTTGTGGTAGATTCTTTCGCAAGAGCAAGTAAATATACTAGATAATACATAACGTTTCTTCTGATTTTTTTGGATGACTAGCATAATTATAAAAATACAATGAATTTTTGATTTTAGCTAAATAAATATACTTTTCCAATAATAATTTCAAAATTATATTATTATTTGATAAATTTTCTATAAATATTATTTTAGAATCCCATTCTTTGCTTATTATGCTCATAGAAATTAAAAACCCCAGTGTAAATAGCTCATCATTAATATTTTTATTTTTATAACTTGTAGTTACTTGTAAACTTTTTACACCATTATATGATGTGTGTGCGTTGCGTATTATATAATAACCAAAAAATTCTTGATTGACCATTAATGCTGCTATTTTAATATGTTGTTTTTCTACTAAATAAAATATATGAGATAAATTCGGTGTAAATGTGTATTTAAAGGCACTTAAACTTTCTTGATAAATTTGATGAAATTGATTAAGATTTTTTTTATCAATAAAAACAATAGATATATTTGGCTGGTCAAATTTATAACAAAACTGCCAATTTTCTATTTTAAACATATAATTATAATATGTTGTAAATGGAACTAAAGCATTTGTTTTATTTTCTCTTTTGAAAAAACATACAAAATTATTGTTCATTCTTTGTAAATGATACAGGTGTGTAAATATTTGATTTGGGGCATAATTTTTTTTGCGATGTTCTTTATCAACACATAAATAATCAACATAATTCATTGTAATTTTAGTGTCATCTAATTTGCAGTATATTGGAAACATACCCATACATGCTAATATTTTATTATTATATTCTTTTATTGATATGGTAACTAAACCATCATGATTATTAAAACTATCCAATACATAGTCATCGGGTGGGTCAAATTGTTCGCTTTTATTTGGAAGAAAATTATTTTTGATGAAATGTACCAATGGTTCTTTTTTTTCAGTAGGTAACTCTAAAAATTTATAAACTTGTATTTTTTCATCAAAAAAACGAGTATCATCTGGTAATTTATCTGTAATTATATCAGACTTCATAAAATAATAATAAATCCAATAATAAACATTATGTAAATGAAAAACCGGTTGTCTTGACCAAAACTTGAATTTTAATCTAAAATATGCTATAAATAAACAATATAAAGTTATGAATGTGATAATCGTATAAACAATAGTTAGTCTAACATGATCTACCATAAATAATTATATTGAATATAATTATTTATTTATTAAAGCGAATTATGGTTTTTTAAGTACATATAAATATTGATGCTCGTAGCTACAGCCATCCATATTTATTTTCCCTTCTAATATAAATCCAGCTTGTTTAGCTAATGCTAATATTTCTTTCTGTGATTCCATAAAAAATGTATGTTTATTTTGTCTTACATGACCTGTCTTATCATCTTTAAAAGTTTCATCAAATACTGCTTGATTTTTATGTTTTTGTAATCTAAAATCAGCTTTATATTTAAAATTATTAAATTTTACAAAAGAATTTGTTATTCTTTTTTTAGCATATTTTTGTGGAGAAACATATAATAATATATCAGCAGCATTCACTATTGGATTAAATTTATCTCTATTTACAAGATGTAATGTTAAAGTACCATTATCTTTCAACCATGTATAAGCATTTGTAAAAAATTGTTTTTTATTTTTAATATAGTAAATAGTAAAATAAGTACATAAAATATTAGTGAAAGAATTGGGTGGGTGGTTCATAGAATTTAATGCATCTTTTTGTAAAAATTCACATTCTGGGTGTTTTGATTTAGCTTTTTTAATCATAGATTTTGATTTATCGACACCTTTAATTTTATATCCCTTTTTAACAAATTTTTTCACTAAATCTCCTGTGCCACATCCAATGTCTAATATTTCACTATCTTTATCAATTTTAGAAGTATAGCATATTTCATTAAATTCATATTTTGTTTTATAAGCATCATTTATAATTTTATCATAATATTTAGCATAAAATTCATCATATAACTGGTCATTTTCTTTTAATTCAAATTTTTTCATTTGTGTAAACCCTTCTACAGATGGATTTTCTTGATTATATCTGTGAATAAATATAAACATAAGTGCTAATAAAATAAGAGCTTTTAACCACGATGATGACTTATCATATTTTTTAGAAAGAGAAATAAATAGTTTGGTTAATTGATTACAAAATTTATTTAATGAAGTAATTTGAAATTTCATATATATATGTAATATTATTTGATTTTTTTTTATTAAAAATAATATAAATGAATCATCCGGAAATTAACGATAAAAGAAATATTAATGAATTTAAAAATATTACTTTTTCGAAATATAAAAAATCTGAAGCAAAAAAAGAATTAATTAAATGTATGCTGTCACAAAAGATAGAACATGCCTGTTATTGGTCAGCTGAGATTATATGTGCTGGTCATTTTCTATATTTATGGGAAATAATATTTTTATTCTTAAGTAAAAATATACATATTGGTAATCCAAAATTAGCCATTTATATAAATATGAGGTTAGAAAATTTTAGAAGTATCTTAAATAATGGCTATAGCGATAATATTATTAAATTAAGAAATAATAAAAAAATACGTTTCTTATTCTGTGAAGTAATTGCTATATTATGTTTTTCAAAAAAGAAAAATTCTTTTGATGTACCTAAAATTAAAGAAACTGATTTTAATTTTTTTAATTTAACAGAGAAACTTTCTGCTAAAAATAAAAGATTTGGTTACGATGTCTTTAATAATGAAGATCCAAATGAAATATTTGTAGCAATTAACGAATTTGCTTGGAATATTAGTGTTAAAATAAAAGATAATTATAAAGCAATTTATTGGTTGGAATGGATATTACAGTATCATAAATTATGTAAAAAAAAGAAACAAGAGAAAAAATGTTTTAGAAGACAATATCCTGTTGACGGAAAATATCAATTAAATATGATTTGGATAATTTGGGACGTTTTATTTACAGAAGCTAAAAAAAGACGTAATGGTGTTGTAAAAATTATAGATGCGTTGAAAGATATTTTTTGTGTCAAATATTCATCGGGGACAAATACAAAAAGAAAATTTATTATTTATAATGCTATATCTTTATTAACAGAATCTTATGATTTAAATACTCCCATTATTAAAGATAAAGAAAAAGTGGAAAAAATAAAAAACCAGATAGATAAAATTTATATTCAAATAAAGAAAAACGAAATAAAACCTGATACTGATTATCTATTTAATAATAGCATTAATAGTAATGTTGAAAAAACTATAAATAAACTAGATAAATTGAATACATTAACATACATACCAAGAAATAATTAATTTAGGAATGACTAAATTTTTTTATTGGTATATATTATAATGCCTATTGGAGGAAAAAGAAAACAAAGAGCTTTATCCGTACATGGATGCGGTGGAAATTCCAAAGCAGGGTTACCATCAACTGTTGGAGTCCCTCTTTCACAAAGACTGCGTTTCAGAGACTGTTCGTGCAAACTTGAGAAAGGAACAGGTAAATGTGCCAAAAATTTGAAGTAATTACTACTAGTAATATATATAATTTGATATATATATATATTATGGAGTTTCATTATAAACCGCAAACTTTTTTAAGTAGTTATATGTCTACTGTAAGAAATTCTATCATCTCTGTTTCTTTAGGAATTGGTGTATATGGATTCTCTAAACATTTTAAAAAATCATCAAAAATTACCATGAAATTATTATCTGTACTTATTTATTTATTTTCAATAGGATTATTGTATAATACAAATATATTGTTAAAAAAATATTTAGATAATTTTCCAAACGATAAATTAGAATATACACCTAGTTATTTTGATTTTAATATTTGGAAAAGATATGAAATATTATCCTGGTATTTATTAATAATTTATATAACTTTTGTTCTTTTAGGAACTTATAGTCTTTTAAAAGATTTTATCTAACTTTCATTCTTTTTTTCTTCAATATCCTTTAGTTTAATAATTTCTATTATTTTTTCTCTTTTATTTCTTCTAGCGAGTTCACTTTCTTTTAATATAAATTTTCTTAATATTTTTAACATAAATCTACTTATTGTATTATTAACGATTTGAAAAATTTTAATAATACCACCCGTCGTTCCCATTATTGAAAAAAAACCATCTTTTTTATCTGTTCTTAAAAGCCAAACATCTGATAATATACCCATTAATATAGAATTCGTAAGTATTAAAACTGTTTCTAATATCATTTTAAATCTGGTTTTTATTTTTCTATCTACTTCATAATTTGGCAATTTTTTAATGTCTATAAATAAATCTTCATAATATAATGGTTTTGACGCAGTATAATAAACAATCCAAGGAAAATTCCAAAATAAAATGATAGAAGAAAATCCAATGATAATTGGATAATAAATAAGATCATGTATTTCTTCAAATGCTAATAAAGCAACGACACCAATGAATGGTAAGAAATATCTTTTTGTTGGTGTTTTTTTTAAACATTTATTACATGAACGTAATTTACAAGACATTGCTAAAAATAGTATTAAATATTTTTTAAATTCGTTAAGTATATTATTTAGAGAATAATAAAGCCAATATAAAAATATTTAATATAATATATTTTTATATGGACACTGCTTTAAAAGAAACGATGAATAGTATTACAAAAGGAGAAAAAACATTTGACCCCAAGAGTTTTGCTGAATCTTTTAGAGAGAATTTATTGAATGTATCTAATAAAATATCAGAAATTCCTTCAAAAACACCTATACAGAGTATTAAAGTTGATGAATTAAAGATTCCTAGTTTAAATGTTTCAAATATACCAAATGTTTCAACACCATCATTTACATTTTGGGGTATTTTTAAATTTATTTTAGCATTTATAATTATTGCTATTTTAGCATTAAATGTTTATTCTTTTGTTACAAAAGGAGTAGATGCGTATTCTTATTTATTTAATGAAAATCCAAATACTGAAGAAAAAGAATTAAATTTAAATATTGATGAAAAAGATAGTGGTGAAGATGAAACATCAATTGATATGGCTTCTGAGAAAATCGCAAAAGAAAATAAAAAAAGTCCTACTGAATTAGAAAAAGTCATGGAAAATAGTAAAAAAAGTGTTGAGGATTCATTAGAAACAACCATTGTTGAAGAATCGACAAATAATTACAAAGCGAGTAATGTTTCTTTAAATGCTAAAAGTAAAGCGGGTTATTGCTATGTTGGTTCTGATAGAAATGTAAGGACATGTGTTAAAGTAGGTGAAGATGATGTATGTATGTCTGGAGAAATATATCCTTCTCATGATTTATGTGTGAATCCCAATCTTAAAGATTAATATTCTTCTGTCAATATTGATTTATTCATTTCAATATTTACATCACATTTATGATTTTTATTAAATAAACTTTTTAAACAAACACTTAAATTACTTTCGACTTTTTTTAAAAATACCTTTATTATTATAATCCCCCGTGGAGCAAAAGTATGAAAATTATCTTGTGAATAACGACATGATTTCCTCGAAGCATGAAATTTATCTTTATAATAATTTTGTGGACATCCGCAATGAATACAATAATTATTACCCATTAAATAATAATTATTAAATAACTTTAAATATTTAACTTGTTGAATGTCCTAAAAACCATCTCATTGATAAGTATGGTGGGAATATATTTAGTGTATCATTTGATTTCATATTTGGACCATCGCTAACGAGTCTTTGAATTTCAGTAGTTGTTAAGGAATAATTATAATATCTCAATCCTGATAAGTTACCACTAAAACCACCATTCATATTTACATATAATTTACCGTCATTTTGCCTAGGTACAGAAGATAATTCGTGTCTAGCAACAATAGAACCATTAATGTAAACATCTACAAATCTATTTTCCAATCTTATAATAACGTGAAACCATTTTTCTAAAGGAATGTCAGACACTTCAATCGTCTCGCTTGGGTTTTTAAAAACACTCATTAAAATATGTAATTTGTTAGTGGTTCCATCTAAGTAAAGACCGGGGGAATTTAAAGGTTGCGCAGGTGTTTGAATAGATTCGCTTCCTTTATGGAAAATGTGCTTCATTTCACCCGGTTTAAATGAATGAAAATTATCTTCATTAATCAACAACCATGTTGAATATGTAAATTCGATTCCACCATCTTCATTATTAGACCTTAATAATGGCTTTGATTGTGGTAAATTTGGGTCTTGTTCAATATCCACGCGTTTTTTCCCTGTAATAATACCATCTACTAAAACGGGTGAACCACTTGGCGAAAACAAAACATGTAAAGCATGTGCCATAAATCGCAATAACATTATAAAGACAATTAATACTAAAAGTAAGAAAACAACCTTTGCTACTAAAGTATTTGAGTTTAAAAATCCCTGTGCCCCATTTACAAATTTATTATTTCCAAATTGCCCAAAAGCTCCACTTGGTTTAGTATTTACTAAATCTCCTGCTGTTGAACTAATTTGATTTCCTATGTTTGCTCCGATATTTGATATTGCTTCAGTCATATCTATATATTATATAATAATATTTAGATATTTAAATTTCTAAAGATGCTGTCTCTTTATTATCAGTGATAAATGAAAATTTTATTCTATATTTATTCAATATATTTCCCAATAAACTTCCAGAATATCCTTCTTTGTAAAGTTCATAACATTCTCTTGGGTTCATAGTTCTAGAGTAATATCTTACTTTTGCTATATTTCCATCAAAACCAACTTCCCCATCCTGAACAGGACATATTTCTATTCCAGCTGTTCCATCAACCTTAACTGGTCCAGCTAATAAACTTGTTTTTACTAATTTACCATCTATATATGTGTCTATCGAGCGGTTATTTGTCGTAATTGTTATATTTGTCCATTTCTGTAATGGAACATTTGTTATCCTACTAACAATCATATTTTCACTATCTGTTCCAGAATTACCAGATTCTCCATTTTTGTAAATATTTAAATTTACTGCTAAATCATTTGTATAATTATCAAGATAAATTTCTGGAGATAAGTCGCCTCCAGTTCCCATTCTTTTAATTATTGTTTTCTTTTTACCTAATTTATAATTCCAATTATTTACATAAATCCAAAATGAATATGTAAAATCAGTCGCTGACGAATTTCCAGATAATTTTGTTGAACTTACAATAACAGTATCTTTTCCATCTCCATAATCTAAAAGAGTGGAAGCTGTTGGGTCCATAAAAAAATATCTATATATCCATATAACAACAAGTAAAACAATAAAACCAATCAAAATTTTTTTAAAATCCATAATATAATATTATGTGAGATATTTTCTAAACTTCAGGTGGATTTTTATTTTTAAATAAATTATAGTTTCCTTTAATTTTACCTTTTGATAAATATGATGAATGATAAACAATATTGGCTATACCACCGCTTATACCGTTATCTTCGCCTACCCTTAATTTTTCAAGTCTCTTAAATGGAACAATTCTCTCCATATTAGAAACTAATTCCCCATTTAAAAATATATCCACGGTTCCACCAACATAGTTTACAACAATATTATGCCATTTTTGTAATTTTAATTTTCTTTCTCTGTGAATAATTATCTCTTTATTTTCAATATTAGTTGTATCTGTCCTTACCTTTTTAGATTTAATAATTAATTCATTTTCTCTTGCGTTATATCCTATTATTGGTTCTCCATTGAAATCTAAAATCTTTGAAAATCTATTATAAGCTTCACTTGTGTTGGGTGCTTGTGAATGGATAAAAACCCAACAAGAAATAGAATAATTATAGGCTACGCCATTGATAATGTGTTTTTTTATAAATTCCGTTGTCAATATATTTTTTTCATTGCTAAAATAAGTGGCTTTATCAACTAAAACAATACCTTTTTCTAAAACACTACTATTTTCTTTTTTGTATTCATCAATATATTTTAATTTTTCTTCTATTTCATCTATTTCATTTTTAAACAATATAATTTGTTTTGTATTTAGTTGAACATGTCTAACCATATTTTTCATTTCTTTTTTACATTTTTCTATTAAATAATTATTATTTAAGTCTTCACACGTTTTTTCATTTTTGAAACCAATGCCTTGTAATAATTGTTTTAATTTATATTCATTATCAACATTATCTAAATTCTTTATAATTATTTTATCCCAAGCATCCGTATTTACACTATTGGTAGCACTTAAAAATCTATCTATATTTGGATTTTCTATAGAATTTTGTATTATTTCCTTTGCGTTATTCAACAGTGACATAATATACTCACTAGGCTCTTTTACATCATTACCTTCCATTTGGTTTCGTCTTTTTTTCTTAATAATTTGTTCTATAATTTCATCAAATTGGAATGTATTGTAAATTGTTCTTAATTCTCTAATCGTCATTGGTACATCCAGTTTATCAGGTTTTGTATCATCCACGCCCAAGTAATTTTCAATCCAACTCGCGTCATCTTTTTTTGTTTCTCTTGTCCATTTACATTGATTTTTCATAACATCGCTACTATATCCTGACCCCCATCCTGATAATGTTTTAATTGATTTCCATTTTATTTTACCATCATATATATTTAAATCACCTTTAATTAATACTTTTTTTTTGCTAGATGGATTAACAGTCATACAAAACTGTTCTAAATCTTCATTATCGTTTATTTCTTTTTCTAATGATACTTCTATTGTATCTTTACTGTAATTATCATCAGGTTGTTTTGATGACAATGTTATAAGTTGCGGTTCACTATTAGCTGGGTCAAAATTATAAATTTCATTTATTTTTTTTTCTAATTTTATTTTTTTTTCTTTAAAACTTTCAATTTTAACATCTAATTTTCTTGATTTTTCCCCATCACTTATTTTATTTAAGTATGTTGCTTTGGTTAAAATAGGAATTATAAAAATAGTTAGGATTATTAATATTTCAGCAATAAATAAACCATAGACAACTTTTGGCGTATATTTTAACTCATAGTATATGAAATTTACTAAATCTAAAAATAAACATGGAATCATAAAAAGAGCATGATATATAATTCTTAAAAATGGATTTTTTGTTAATTCCAATAATTGTTTTTTAAATAATACTACTACAGCCGCCAGTATTATAATTGTACTTAATACTACTAGAAGAGTTGATAAGTATTTTGGGGCACTATCTGTTGTGGCTGCGTAATATAATAGCATCGCAAAAAAAGCAAGTGCTACCATCATAAAAATACTCATGTAAATGTAATAACTTGTTTTTTCCATTAATTTTGAGTTTAATTCATTGGGTGTAGCATTTACAACATCTTTATTAAAATTATTTACTAATAATGTCATAAATACAACAAATCCCAATAGTAGTGCTGACCCACCTAATAACATTGGATAATCTTTAAATGTGATAGGCGGTGAAGTTGTTTCTTTTAATGACATATTTCTTTTCATTTTATTCCATTTATGTGGCATGAAAAAACTTAATATTGGATTAAACAGTTTTATTAATAAGTTTTTTATTTTATTGAATCCAAATGAAACTTTATCAAAATTATATAAAATCATCATTAAAGCTATAAAAGCACCACCCAATCCAATTAATATTGTATCCATTTGACGATGTTTGTAAGTTTTATCTACTACATTACTATTTTCATCTGGCCAAATAAAATCAACAAATTCATTAAATTTCAATTTCATTCCAGTAAAAAAAGAAAAAACTTTACTGAAATATCCAGATATTCCTCCCGGCGAATTTGCTATTTGCGATAATTTAACTCCTAAAAAGCCAACAACTAATACAATCGCCACTATTATTGGTATATATACTATAACAGGTAAAGCTATTTTTGCTACTTTTACCGATGGATCTTCTTTTGACATTTACTTATATTAAAATGATATTATATTATTATTTATTTACGTAAATAACATTTTTAAAATCTTATTTACATATTATTTTCAAGAGTTTTTCTTCTATGGCAATTAGGACATAAAGCTGCTAAATTTGAAACATGGTTAGAACCGCCATATTGTAAATCAACCTTATGGTCAACTTCATACGTGGCATCTAAAATATTTGAACACATAGCACATTTCCAACCCTGTTGCGAAGCTACATACTTTTTTTTACTTTCACTTACACTTCTTTTATGTTTTACATTATTTAACCCAGAATTAAGCATTCTTTTTATTTGTGGTTGAACATATTGATTTGTATTGGCAAGATGCGGTAAAATATGCGGATTTGACGGCTGCATTTTCTGAAATGCTTCTTGTATATTTGTAAAATCCATAAAGGGTGTTAATATTTCACCAGCTCCCTTATCTATCGGCATGTATTTTATCAAACTATTCGCATGTAAAAACATATTTTTTCCTTCCGATGGATGTTTTTTTAAAAACATATATATTGATAAACCTATAAATCCATACAAAATCATTGTATAATATTTTTTTCCTTTTAATAACATATCTGTATATTTATTATCATAATACGTATTTACTATTAGAAATCCTGTTATTAAAATAATCCATTTTGTAATTCTCATATATATTTTATTCTTAGATTATAAAATCAAATTGCTATATTTGGTTTTTCTATTTTTACTTATTATTTTTGATTTTGTTTTTTTGTTATTCACTTTTTTTTCACGTTTAGTTTTTCTATTTTTCTTTTCTCTTTTTCTTGTTTTGCTTTTTATTTTAAGTTTATTTAAAAATTTTCTTTTTTTTGCTTCTAACTTATTTTTATCCCATTTTTCCATACGCATTATTTTCTTTAAAGAAGTTTTATCTAAAGATTTACATATTTTACTATGTTCGCATAATTCTTGTATTGACATTTTATAAAAAGGTTTCTTTGGATTATACAATTTTGATTTATATTTATATGTTTCATACATAATAAATTAAATTGATATAATTAAATAATAGATTAAACATATATGAATAATGGAAAATTATTATAATATCTCAAATTATCACTTAATTAATAACAGAAGATTACAAAAAGAAGTCGTATGTTTATACCAATATGAAAATCATATTTATTCAAAATTCATTGACAAAACAAAAGCACATTTTGATAATGATGATATTAGTTTTGACATAATAGAATCAAATAAAATATCTTTTACATTAATTAATAATTCAAGGTATGTTTTACATATTGTTATAACGATACCCAGCCAATATCCGTTTAGACCGCCATCTTGTAAATTAAATAATAATACAAGTTATATGGAGCAACTTGTAAAAATGACCGGACATGTTCATAATTTCACAACACATAGAGGTAAGAATGAAAAATGTTTTTGTTGTCAGAGTTTAACTTGTAGAGATAATTGGGGTCCAAAAAAAACAATTATAGATATGTTAAATGAAGTAAATGGTATGTTTGAATTAATTAATAATAAAGTGGATGAAATATTAATTAAAAAAATTAAAGAAAAAAAGAAACTTTCAATTATTTTAAAAGAAAAATTAGGCTATGATTTAGATTAATCACTTATTATAATAATATGTTGATACCGTTAAAAATAAAACAACACTAAAAATATACATATATTTCTTTTTTTGTCTTATTTGTTCTTTATTTAATATTTCTCTTGGTTTATAGTTCTTATAATATTCTTCTAAACTTTCATAAAAACTTTTTGTATTTATTTCTAATTTTTTATTTATTTTATTAAATACAAAGTGTATCCATTTCATAAAGGATGTTTTAGAATTTAAATAAGGCTGAACTGGGAAGTCATCTAATATTTTTCTCATAGTATTTCCTATAGGTTCTTCTGGAAAAAAAACAGGTAAATTTTGTACTAAATTATAATATTTTCTAATTGTAATTTCATTTGGATTTTTTGGATAGTAAAGTGCTATTGTTTGTAGTGTAAACTTAAGTTGTGGTAACCAAATCTCATATTTTAATTTCATTATATAGATAAAAATATTAAAAGATTAAACATTAAACATATTATAATGAATTCAATGATATTAAAAAATAATAGAACATCACAATTTTGTAATAATTGTGGAAAAACTGGACATTTATTTTCAAACTGTAAAAAACCTATAATAAGTTCAGGCATTATTTCATTTTGTAAAAAAAACAACAATATATATTATGTTATGATATGTAGAAAAGATTCATTGGGGTTTGTTGATTTTTTAAGAGGTAAATATAGTTTAAATAATGTTCAACATATTTCTAAATTAATAGATGAAATGACTATTCGTGAAAAAGATATGCTTCTTAAAAAGACATTTAATGAATTATGGTTTTATTTATGGGGGACATTTGTTGGAAATCAATATAAATCAGAAGAAAAAGTATCAAAAGATAAATTTAATATTTTAAAAGATGGATTAAATACAGGAGAAACACTTAAATCAATAATAGAAAATTCGAGTACAAATTGGAATGAACCTGAATGGGGATTTCCAAAAGGAAGACGAAATAGCGGTGAAAACGATATTAAATGCGCCATAAGAGAATTTATAGAAGAAACGGGTTGTAGACGTTATTCTTTTAATATTATTGAAAATATATTACCATATGAAGAAATATTTACTGGTTCAAATTTTAAATCATACAAACATAAGTACTATTTAGCAAATATAAAAGATTCCATTGATTTGAATAATTTTCAAAAAAGCGAAGTTAGTCGTATAAAATTATGCGATATTAATGAAGCCCTTACTTTAATAAGACCATATAGTTTAGAAAGAATTAAAATAATAAAAAAAGTAGATAATATTTTAAAAAAATATAGTTTAATAAACTTTAAATAAATATATATATTAGTAATGAAAGGTGGTCAAAAAAGAACAGGTGTACGTATAACATTTTTATTAAAAAAAAACATCATTTTACCAAGCAATGATAAATTATATTATCAAAAAGTTAAAACAGATGATCCAGTATTTTTTACAATATATTCAAATGGAGTATTAAAAAAAAATATAACTAATGAATATTATTTTCAAGAATCTGAATATTTTCCATTAAAAATAAATTCACAGGGCGATGAAAAATTAATAAATTTACCTGAACATATAAATAAAAGCCCCGATGAAGCAATATTAATGCCTTTAAATAGCATTAAGGAATCAAATAAAGGAAAACATGTTCTCAATAAGCTTTTTTATAAACATAGTATTAAAACATTCACATTACAAAAATTAGCAAAAGGACGTATCAAAATTCCAAATACAGATTTAAATAAATATAGAAAACCGTGGTTTAAAAATAACAAAAGAGTAGAAGGTATTAAAAAAAATAAAAAAATTAAAAAAACGAAAGAATCTAATGAGCATAATACATATCTAAGGTATTTTGATAATTCTGATGTAGATGGTTTTATATATTTAATTGAACCTACAAATTGGTCTTATAGTAAATTAACTAATTTTATAGAGGACATAAATTCTGGAATACTTAAAATTAATGTAAATAAAGGCGGAGAAAGTAAATCTTCAAATGAAATAGAAAAACCGGGTGAAAAAGAAGCCACATTATACAGTTCCGATGACCC
>CESO01037180.1_pt1 | contig 24333 bp, 18 predicted proteins | sample 356341 | NCBI WGS metagenome assembly CESO01 (sample SAMEA2621812, study PRJEB7988) | marine metagenome | biome: marine biome (ENVO:00000447); feature: deep chlorophyll maximum layer (ENVO:xxxxxxxx); material: "saline water (ENVO:00002010), including plankton (ENVO:xxxxxxxx)" | depth 35 m | reverse complement strand
CTTGTAATCAGTAGGTCCCGAGTTCGACTCTTGGTGCCGGCACCACAACATAGAAGGCCTGCGAGAAATCGCAGGCCTTTTTTGTGCCTGCATGATAGCTCGGGTTATCACATCGTTTAGATGTGCGCAGTGCTGGCAGGCAAGCCTGGGGAAAGTGCGTCCCGCGCATTAAACATTACCGCTCCCGCCGACGTCGCTTGCGGCGTTCTGCGGATTTTATGTCGGGTTTTCAGAGGAGGCTGCCAGCCCATGCTGGAAGGCAACGCCTACCATAGGGGCAAAGCCGGGTAGCTAGCCACGCTGCCGCTGTGCGTAATCAGGGCGATTCGAACACCAGCTTCGCGGCGTTCTCCCGCAACCACTCACGGCACTGCTGATAGTCCGGCATCACCCGCTCCACCTCGCGCCAGAAGGCCTGCGAGTGGTCGTGGCGGATCAGATGGCACAGCTCGTGGACGACGACGTAGTCGACCATACGAGTCGGCGCCATCATGATCTGCCAATTGAACTCAACGGCGCCCTTGGCAGTGCAACTGCCCCAGCGGGACTTGAAGGAACGCACACCCACGCCAGCCGGATGTGCGCCCACCATCGGCGCGTAGCGCGTCACCTTCTCCAGCAGCTTCTGCTCGGCTTGCCGTTTGTACCAGCGCACGAGGGCATTGCGGATGACATGCGGCTGCTGCGCGCCGCCGGGCACGGTGACCACCAAGCGGCCATTGACCAGCTTCACCGGCGCAAAGTTGCCCGCCTCGACCTTCAGGCGGTAGTTGCGGCCCAGATAGCTGAACGCCTCACCGGAGACATAGCGCTTGGCCCTTACCGGGGTCGCCTCCTGCTGGAGGGCGATTTTTTCCTTGATCCAGCGGCGCTTGGTTACCAGCAACTGGTCAATCTTTTCCGCTGGCGTATTCAGCGGCACGACGACCGATACCGCGCCGTCTTCCACGCGGATATCCGCTGTCTTGCTGCGGCGGGTGCGAATAACTTCGGCAATAAAGCCGTGACCATCGCGGTACTCGGGTTCGCGTGCGGTTGCCATCAGGTGAACTTGCTCTTGGCCAATTCCATAAAGCGATCCTGCACGACGCCTACCAGCGCCTTGTCGGCAAATGAGCAATCCAGAATGGCCCGCTTGATTGCCTTCTTCATCCGTTTGATCTCTTCGTCTTTCTTGAAGAAATCCACAATCTGAGTGGCTTCGTCGAACATCTCGACCAGCGCACGGGTCGTCGCCTTGATCTCTTCGTGCACAGCCTCATCCAGCACATCCCCATCGCCCAGCTGCATCACCTCAGCCATGAGGATGTTGTAGAACGCCAGCTCGGTTTCGGTGAGGCCGAGGTCTTTGGCTGCCTGCTTGCGGTCGCTCTCAAGGGTACTGACCATGCTCAGCAACAGCTCCAGCTGCTGCTCCCACTTGCCGTTGGTCTTCTCGATGATGTCGCGCAGGCGCAAGCTGAGCGACTTGTAATATTCCGGGTCTTCTTCCAGGTTGACCGTGATGTGGTGCTTGATCGCGCTTTCGATCTCCGAGGCGCGGGATTCCGGTGACTTGATCTGCTGGAGCGATTCGCGGAAGTTGGCCGCCATCAGGTCCACCGGCGGGATCTTCGGGTCTACCCCGGTGCTGAGGATGTGCTCATTCACCAATTGCCTGACTTTTTCTCCGGCGTCATTGATATTCAAGCCCGGGTCACGGTAGCGGGTGCGGGCGGCGTTCTGTACCTTGCCCCATACCTTCAGGTCGGCAATAAACGGCCGGGCAGCAGCATCAGGCAGCACCACGTCCATCTGCCGGGCAAAACGCTTGAAGGCCAGCTCGAACTGCTGGCGAAGGTCTTCGTTCTTGAGCTGCAGCACGTAGTCATCAATGTCGCTGCTCTTTGCCCCCGCAAGCACCTGTGCCACTCGCGTGTGCGCAGCCTTCAGCTTCGGGATCTCATCTTTGAGGGTATGGTAGGTGCCCTCCACGTCATCACTGCTGAACTGCTCCAGTGCCTCGGTGAGGTAATCCGACAGCCCGTAGTAATCCACCACAAAACCGGCGTCCTTGCCTTTGTAGGCGCGGTTCACTCGGGCGATGGCCTGCATCAGGGTGTGATCCTTCAGGCTGCGATCGATGTACATCACCTGGGCAATGGGCGCATCAAAGCCGGTCAGCAGCATGTCTTTGACGATCAAGAAGGCCAGCGGGTATTCGCTCAGGGGCTTTTTGAAGGCATCAATGGCCTGTTTGTGCCGGGCCTTGTCGGTGTAGTGGGCGAGGTAGGCTTCATCATTGTGCTTGCCGCTGATGATCACCTCGGACGGTGGCGCGCCCAGCTCATCCAGGGTTTTCTTGTACAGCGTGGCGGCATGGCGGCTGCCCACCACAATCATCGCCTTGAAGCCGTCGGGCTGAATCTTTTCCCGGTAGTGCTTGAGCAGGTCGATACACACCCAGCGAATCCGCGCCGGGGCTTCGCGCACGGCGCGCTCTACGCCGTATTTCTTTTTGATCTCACGCTTTTCGTCGTCGCTGTAATCCTTGAAGTACTCGTCGAACAGCGCGTCCAGCGACTCACCCGCCACCTCGGTTCTGACCTGGCGGCCTTCGTAGATGATGCGCACCGTGGCGCCGTCTTCCACCGCCTCGTTGATCTTGTACTGATCGATATAGCCGCCAAAGGCCTGATCCATTTTCTGGTTCTTTAGCAGCGGGGTGCCGGTAAAGCCGATCTTGGGTGCGTTGGGCAGCGCCGCGTTAATGGTCGCGGCCAGCCCGCCAAACTGAGTGCGGTGTGCTTCATCCGCCAGCACGATGATCTTGTCGCTGGTGTTCAGGTCAGCAAAGTCGCCGGCCTCGGCGGCATCCTGAAACTTCTGCACCATGGCCGTCACAATGTCGGACGCATCGCGGGTCAGCAGCTCCTTGAGCCTGGCGACCGAGGTGGCGTTGTGGATGGTTTCGTTCTGTGCGTCGCGGAAGGTCGCCGAGAGCTGACTGTCCAGCTGGGTGCGGTCGGTGACGAACACCAGCTTGTACTTTTGCAGCTGCGGGTCGCGGCGCATCTTCACCGCCAGCATCACCATGGTCAGCGACTTGCCCGAGCCCTGGGTGTGCCACACCACGCCGGATTTCTCCTTGCGGTCCTTGCCGTGTTTCAGCCGCGCGATCACCTTGTTGACCGCGCGGTACTGCTGATAGCGGGCGACCTTCTTGATCAACCGCCCTTCCACCGGCTCGAACAGAATGAAATTGCGGATCAGGTCAAGGAAGGTATCGCGGCTGAACATGCCCATCAGCAAACGCTGCTGGGCGGTTACCGCCTCGGTGCTTGCGGATGCGCTCGCCGCCACCTGCTGCGCAGCAACCAGATAAGCGGCGGAGGGTACGTCGGTCACGCTCTGCGCTGCTGCAGGCTGCGCCAGCGCCTGAATATCCGCATCGGTGTAGGGGTAGGCGTCTTTCCAGTCGCCGTAGTGCTGGGCCATGGAGCTGATGGTGCCGACCCGCGCCTGATCGCGGCAAGTCGAAACCATCAACTGGTTGTACCAGAACAGCTTCTGCGCGCCTTCATCGTCTTCCGGGCGGCGCAGGTTGGCGTAGCGGCGCAGCTGGTTGATGCCCTCACCGGTGGCATCGGCCACATAGGGCGATTTGCCCTCGATCACCGCCAGCGGCAGGCCGTTCACAAAGCAGACGATATCGGGAATGATGGTCTGGTTCGGCCCTTCGACCTTGAACTGGCTGGTGCAGAGAAAGTCGTTATTGGCCGGGTTGTCGAAATCCACCACGGTAACGGTCTGGCCCTTGCGGCCTGCGCCCAGATCCTGCTCCACGGCAATAGCGTGGTCGCCGGTGCCGCAGAGCATTTCCCAGATGGCCTTGTTGTACTCAACCAGTCCGGCAAAATTGGGATGGGTAAAGCCGCGCAGCACCTTGCGCAGGTTCTCTTCGCTGATCCACGGGTTCAGGCGCCGCAGCGCCGCCTCCAGCTGTTTGGTCAGCACCACATCGCGGTAGTACGCGCGCTCCTGGCCAACCGCTTCAGGGGCTAGCGCTGCCCCCGGCATATAGCGCCAGCCCAGTTGTTGCAGCTGCATCAAAGCCGGGGCTTCAACCTTGTCGTATTCGTCCTGAGTCACTCCAACTCCTCGTCCCTACCGAGTCTGTGTAATACGTCCTCTAGCGTTTTATACGCCTGCTGATGACTTGGCGCGCGCATCTGCTCAAGGTTTTTCATCTTCCAACGTACTGCGGGCAGCGCCTCAATGCCATCCAGCCCCAATAAGGCCCAATCCGGCGCTTTGTTTTTAAAGGACAACAAGAACTGCTTTTCAGCATCGCTGATAGAGCAATGGAGCAAGCGGATCAGCTGCTCTCTGGCCGCTTCCAATGTCTCTTGCGGCACATCATCGCGTGCCATGCCGGCAAACTCACCTCGATACACATCGCCAATGTTTTTGCGGTGGGGGTTCAGCAGCTCGGCTATCGGCCGAGGATGACTGATGATGTACACCAAGGTCGCCTTGCGTATCGCCTCGGTCAGCCCTTCGTTCTGCAATAGCAGGTGGATGTCATATAAATCACGAGGGTGCTGCCTGTCCAAGGCAGCGCAAATCTTGCCGGCATACAGGTCAGCCAGGCTGACAACCTGCATCTCGGCATAGCCGAATTCGTCTTCAACCCGTTCCGAGACCGCTCTGCGCTCAGGTTCATATACCGAGCCCCGTAACACCGGAGACAGCTCTACCTTGATGCGCACCGCGCCGCGCTGTACCACCAGCCGTAACGCATCCGGCTTGGCTTCATAGGCTTGGGTGACGGTTACCCCATGCAACCGGCGCTCTACATCCTGGGCAATACGCGTCAAGGCCTGCTGAATGTTATCCAGCGACGTTTGTCGTTCTTCGATGGGCAGATAGACCAGGTCGATATCCACAGACAACCGCGGAAAGTCCCGGACAAACAAATTAATGGCGGTGCCGCCTTTCAAGGCGAAGCAGCGTTCCTTGTCCACCAGCGGCAACACCTGCAACAGCAGCTGCACCTGCTGGCGATAGCGCTCTGTATTATCCATTCAGCACAGTGCTCATCAGGTTTTGCCGTCGGGGTAGTCTTGATACAGGCTGGCCGGCACCGTTATCAGATACCGCTTATCCAGGCGCCCACCTTGCTCAATCACCCGCTTGCCCTTGCCCAAGTCCACCTCCTGGTCGCTCAGCGTTTTCCACCAGCTGTGGGAGTGCCGATCAGCAAGCCAGCAAAACAGGCGCTTGGCCTTGATGCTCTTACAGTGCGCCAACATCTGGCTTACCTTGCGCGGTGACAGGCTGGTCAAGCCTTGCATGATTTCATCGGCATGCTCAAAGCTGATCTGCCCCGGCACCTCATGCAGCAGCTCGATATAGGCTGTTTCGGCACGCGCCAGTACCTGTGCATTGGCGCTGGGGCTCCAGGGGCGATGGATCACGCCAATCTGCTGCTCAACCACCTCCGGCTGCCAGAGGCGCTGTGTCTTGTGCCAGCGAAAGCGCACGCCTTCGACATGCTCGGCCAGCGCCTGCAGCCAGCTGGGTTCCGGCAAGGTACTGTACACCTCAATCACCCGCTGGGCGCCCAGCGTGAGGTACTGGCTGTAGCCGTATTCCTCCAGGGCGGTCAGGCCTCCGGCATAGGCCGGGATATCCATCGACAAGGAGAAGGACGCCACCACATTCTCCCAGTTCAATGCCGCATGCTGCTGGCAAAAGACGCCCCGGGCCAATTTTCTGAGACGGCCGCTTTTGACGTGGTTATCAAGCCTGTCCTTGCTCAGGCCGTGCGCCAGCAACCACGCCCGACTCGCCACCATGCCCATCGGCAGCAGCGTGCTCAGCGTATCAGCGCCAGCGGCGGCGGTTCTAGGGCGGGAGACATCAGACATAGCAGGCTGAATACACCATAAAGTGAGAGAGGCGGTTTAAGTTGTTAAGACTTTACGGCGATACATGCCGTATTGATAGGGATTTTTAAACCAGCGTAGCGTACTGGTTTAACTTATCAAGCCGTTACGGCGGAAAACGCCGTATTCGCTGTCATTTTTAAACCTTTCGCAGCTCTCCTGGTGGTGGCATTCTGCTGTCAGCCATCCGGCTTTCTGAGCACCTCTGTGACGCTCAAGGCCGGACAGCCGTTTGGCCTTATCGCTTTTCGCCAAAGTGGATCAAGCGCGCTACGGCATCCAGCAGTGGCGAGTTATCCCGCTTGCCTCCCTGGAATTCGATGGCGGCCGGATCTTTGGGTTTAAATGAACGCATGCGGTTAACTCACCTTTACGCGGACCTTTCCGGTGAGGAGGTCTTGCATAAGGGCTTTCTTCAGGCTCTGGACTGCTGACAACTTATCTGCCTTCTGTGCCAGTGTTTTAGATATTTTGGAGTGTGCCAAAGCAATCTTGCGCTGCTCAACAATCGGAGGCAAAGGAAGTAGCAACCCCCTAAGAGTCTTTGAACTTATGGAATCCATAACGCCGCCTTGTGACTCAGCCTTGAACTGGTCTTGCACCCAGTCGGCGTAATTAATTTGCCAGCAAACCAGCTCAGGGACATACAGCTCAGGGTCGAAAGTCATTGTCCAAACATGCTTAGAAGACAATGCTCTTCCAATGCTTCCAGGAACAACGCAGCATCTGCCAACGGTCCCCATAATGGTGACCATCACATCGTTTGCTTTAACCTCATACCGCCTAAGCTCGTTGAACTTTTCTTCTGATACGAATCGCCGGAATTTATCCTCAAACTTCTCTACATGTACGTTATCGATACCCAAATATGGGATTCCGTCTTGAACCAGCTCGCTCTTCAATAATGAGCTTCCAAACGGCCCACTTCTCATGGGGTAGTCGACATCTGCCAAAAGTGACTCCAAGGCGGCTACACTCCACCCCTCCGGAATCCGCCCCAGCGGCGAATCCTTGAACGCGGTATGCGGAGCGCCATCCGGCCCAATTCCTTTGGTCAGCAGCTCCTGCATCATGCCGGTTTTCAGGTCTTTCAGCTTCTCGATCTGCGCGCGTGTTTTTTCGATCACGTCATCGACGGAGGACAGGATAGCTGCGATTTTTTTTTGTTCGGGGAGAGGGGGAACAGGAACCTTAAGAGTCACCATATCCCGCTGGAAAATATGCGGAACAGAACTTCCCGAAACTTTCTCCTTAATAACCTTCTGGAAATTATCACCTTGAAGATAAAAATAGATAAACTTTGAGAAAAATGCCTCCCCAGGACGGATCAGCATCATTGTTCCATTAATAGTTGCCGGCCCTGGCAGATTCTCCACATAGCCGAGCCGACCTATAGTGCCATCTTTTGAAATAACCACATCACACTCTTTTAGCTGAATCTCTGGAGATTCAGCGTACCGAAACTCATCAATGTGATCACAATCATCCCAATCTATCTTGGCCCCTTTGATATGAGTACCCGCAACAAGATAAGCACCCGTATCTGTGTACTCCGAGCTACTCAGCCCCCTCCATCCAATTCTAGCCTTAATATGGGCGTATTCACCGAGAGACACATCTTCCCATGCTGAAGGAACTGAATTACTCATACCCCAGCTCCTTCAAATACCTCTTCATTACACTTTCCGCTTCAGCCACCTGCGCATCCAGCTCGCTGAGCGACACGCGATACTTGTCCCACCAGCGTTCCAGCTGGGTAATAACCTGCGCATCAACGTCGCCGGCGACCTCACGGATGGCGGCCTTGCTGTCGATCTCGGGTTTGAAGTCGTAATACTCAAACGCGGCTGGATCGCCGCTGTCGCCGGAATCGCGGGGAACAAAGACCCTGGATACGTCAAAGTCTTGCAGAATCTCTTCGCGGATATACTCGCTCTCCACTTCCCGCACCGGGATGCCGCCGTGGAGGATGGCGCGCACGTCGAAGATTTCCGGCGGGGGGCTGGTGTCGGCGTAGCGGCGGATGTTGAGGTTGAAGTCGTTCTCTGCAATCTCGGCCAAGGTCACGACTTTGGAGTAGCGCTTGAGTTCGGTATAGCGCTCGAAGGTGTGGACGATCTTGTCGATGTCCTGCTGGCGCAGTTTGTTCTGGTTCTTGCCTTCTTCGAATTCCAGCTCGCCGTTGATAAACAGCACCTTGCCACGACGCTCGGTGGGCTTGCGCTTGTTGATGATCAGCAGGCAGGCGGGGATGCCGGTGCCGTAGAACAGGCCGGATGGCAGGCCGATCACGGCTTCCAGCAGGTCATCCTGCAGTATGCCCTGGCGGATGGCCTTTTCACTGGCACCGCGGAACAGCACACCGTGGGGCATGACCACGCCCATCATGCCGTCCGCATTGAGGCTGGCGATCATGTGCTGAACAAAGGCCAGGTCGCCGGCGTCCTTGGGCGGGGTACCATAGGGGAAGCGGCCATAGGGGTCGTTGTCGGCTTCGTCCTTGCCCCATTTCGCCAGGCTGAAGGGCGGGTTGGCGATTACCCGGTCAAAGGTCATCAACTCGCCGTGCTCGGTGTGTTGCGGCTCGCGCAGGGTGTCGCCCTTGCGGATGTCGGCGCTGTAGACCCCATGCAGGAACATGTTCATCTTGCAGATGGCCCAGGTATTGAGGTTCATCTCCTGGCCGTAGAGCGACAGGTTGGCTGCGTTCTCGCCGTGGGTGGCCAGGTAGTTGCGGGTTTGCACCAGCATGCCGCCGGAGCCGGCGGTCGGATCATAGATGCGCATGCCGGCGTGGGGCTGCAGCAGGGAGACCAGCAGCTGCACCACTTCCGAGGGGGTATAAAACTCGCCGCCCTTTTTGCCGGCGCTGTCGGCAAACATCTTGATCAGGTATTCGTAGGCGGTGCCGAGCAGGTCTGGCCGTTCGAAGTCCTGATTACGCAGGCGGTGCTTGCTGAAGTGGCTGAGCAAGTCACGCAGTTTTTTGTCGCTGAGCTTGTTCTTGATGTTGAAGTCGATGGACACCAGCACGCCTTCCAGCGCGGTGTTGTATTCCTCGATGGCTTCGGTGGCCTTGTTCAGCTCGGCGCCGATATCGTGCTTTAGGTCTTTCAGCGCATCCCAGCGGGCCTGGGGCGGAATGTAGAAGGTCTTGTCGTATTCATCCTCGTCATCGGCCAGCGCTTCGGCCTGCTGCAGGGACTTGCCCTTGCCGACGTAATAGCGCACCACCACTTCCCGGGCTTCCTCAAAGGCATCAGACAGGCGCTTGAGGAACATCATGCCGAAGATGTAATCCTTGTACTCGGAGGCATCCATGTTGCCGCGCAGAATGTCGGCGGCTTCCCAGAGGTAGGATTCGAGTTGCGGAAGAGTAATGCTGTGACTCATTCAATGAATTCCATCTATTGAAGCAGGCAGGGGCAGGAGCGCCCGGGCGCGTGGCAAGGGTATCGAGTCTATCGGCGTAGCGGGAGCCCAGCAACGGCCCTTGCTGCGCATTGGTGGCCGGGCCTGCCAACCCAACGCCTCACCCGCCCGACGCTGTGGGCAGGTGAGGCGCTGGGCTTCAGGCGGGGGCGGGGCAGGGCGCTGGTGTTGCGCTGCTGGTTGTGGTGTCGGGGCGGAGCGGCAGGCTGCGGTCGAACAGTGCCTGTACGCCGGGTTGATGGCTGACGCCGATCACGGTGCAGTGTGGCAGTTGCTGGCGCAGCGTGGTCAGCAGGCGGTGGGCGGCCTGGTCGTCGAGCTGGTTGGTGGCTTCGTCCAGGTAGAGGGTGTCCGGGCGATACAGCAGCGCGCGCGCCAGGCCCAGGCGCTGTTGTTCACCGCCGGACAGCTCGCGCATCCATTCGCTCTGGCGGCCGAGCTGGTCGGCCAGGCGGGCGAGGCCGACCTGTTGCAGCGCGCTGCGCAGCTGCTCATCCGGCGGGGTGTCGCTGGAGGGGTAGGCCAGCAGCTCGCGCAGCGGCAGGCTGGCCAGATAGGGCTTTTGCGGCAGCAGCAGGCTGCGCCCGCCCGGCAGTTGCCAGCTGCCCCGGCAGTAGGGCCACAGGCCCTGCAGGGTACGCAGCAGAGTGGACTTGCCGAGGCCGCTGGGGCCAGCCAGCCGTACCCACTCGCCGCTGGCCACCTGGGCCTGCAGGCCGCTCAGCAAGGGCTCGCCGTTGGGCAGCAGTACATCCAGCTGGTCAAGCCGCAGACAGTTGCCGCAGGGCGCCTCGCGCACCTGCGTGCGGGTGCGGGCAATGGCCTGCTCAAACTGGCCGAGACGCTCGACCGTGGCGCTCCATTCGGCCAGCGTCTGGTAGGCGCTGATAAACCAGCTCAGTGAGCCCTGCACTGCCGAGAAGGCGGTGCGCACCTGCATCAGTCCGCCGAGGGTAATGGCCTTGGTCAGGAATAAGGGCAGTGCGGCAAATACCGGCACGATATTGCTGACCCGGTCGTAGCCGACCACAAAGAACCCCAGATTGCGTTCACGGGCCATCAGTTGCCACCAGTTGTCGGCAATGGCGCGAAAGCGCGTGCTCAGTTGCTGGCGCTCGGCCTGTTCGCCGCGGTACAGGGCAATCTGCTCGGCGTGGTCGCGCTTGCGCAGCAGGTCGGCACGGAAGTCTGCCTCCCGGCTTTGCTGGTTGTAGTTCAGGCGGTGCAGCGGGCGGCCCAGCCAGTGCGTGACCAGGGTGCCGATCACGGTGTAGAGCACGGCTATCCACACCAGATAACCTTCTACCTGCAGGCTGTAGCCGAACAGGGTGAACTCGTGGCTGCCGGACAGCGCCCAGAGGATGCCCACAAAGGCGGTTACCTGGGCGAAGTTGGTTATGAAGGACACCAGCAGGTCGACGCTGTGGCTGACCAGCAGATTGACGTCTTCGGCGATCCGCTGATCGGGGTTGTCCGGCTCGCCTTCGAGGCCCAGACGATAAAACGCCTGGCCGCCCAGCCATTCGCCGATCAGCCGCTCGCTCATGCTTTGTCGCCAGCGCAATAGCAAGGCTTTGCGCAACCAGGCCTTGTACACCACGATCAGCACAAAGATGCCGATGTACAGCGAATACTGCCCCATCAAGCCGTACAGGGCCGTGGTGTCAAACTCGCCCAGGGTGTCGTAGAAGGTCTTGCTCCAGGCGTTGATCAGCACGTTGATCTGCACGATACCCAGGCCCAGGCCGATAGTGCTGGCCAGCAACACCCAGGCCTGCCAGTTGCGTTTGTCCAGCCAGAACGGGGCGATCAGGCGCCAAAAGAGGCGCAGCAGCCTCATGCGTCGGGCTCTTTGTGTGGCATGACGTCCAGGCGCACGCGGTTATCAGCCGGCAGCAGATGGCCGGCCAGCTCACGCAAGGCGTCCACCTGAAGTGCGTCGGGCAGATCCTGCTGGCTGGACAGGTAGCGCGGGTCTCCCCAGCGCTGGTCGCTGAGCATCAGGCGGCGCAGCTGGGTGGCGCCGTCGCGCAGGCGCGCTTGTTCGTCGCGACGCAGCTTGGCGCGCAGTTGCGCAATGCGCTGGGCATCGATGTGGGCGGGCAGCTCTGCCAATACGGCTTCGGCCTCTTGCCATAGCTCGTCGATGCGCTGCGGGTCGCAGGTGAACAGCAGGCGGCTTTCCAGCCGGTTGGTAGCCGGGTTCAATTCGCTGTCGAAGGTCAGCTGGTAGAGGCCGCGGGCCTCTGCGCGCAGGCGCGCTTTCAGGGCGTCGCTGGCGAGCTGGCGCAGGCTGGCAACGCGCACCGCGTCTGCCGGCGACCAGGGGTGCTCGGCGTAGCCATACACTTTCAGGCTGGCACGCGGCTCAATACTGTTGGCCAGCCGGGTTTGGCGCGCGCCGGGCTGCTGCAGCAAGGGCGTGGTTGGCGCTGCGGGGGTACGGACGATGCCGGCCAGTTCAGCGCTGACCCATTCGCGCAGTTGCGCCTCCTCCACATCGGCGACCAGATAGTAGGTGACCGGTGCGGCGGCCTGCCGTTGCCAGCGCTCAAGCAGCGCGGTGCGGGTCAGTGCGTTCAGCTCGTCAACGCTAGGCAAGCTGCTGGGCTGGGGGCCGTAGCGTAGCTGAGCCAGGCGCTGTTCCTGTTGCTGGCGGGTGGTCGGTTCGGGTTGCTGAAGGCGTTTGCCCAGGTCTTCGCGCAGCTGTTCTAGCGCTTCGTCTGCCAGCGTGCCACGGGTGATCCGGCTGCGGTACAGGGCAAAGGCTTCGCCCAGGCGCGCGGGTTCGACCCTGAGGCTGTAGTGGGTAACGGTCTGCTGCTGGTCCTGGCTGAGGTAGAGTTTTTCCCGTTGTTGCCAGGCGTCCCACTGGGCCTCGTCAAAGCCCTGTGGCGGGGTTTGCCAGACCAGCTGGCTGGCGCTTTGCTCCAGCCAGTGCGGGGAGTCTGGCTGGCGGTAGCCGCTGCCAGATTCAATCTGCAGGTGCGCCTCGTCATCATCGTTTGCCTGGTAAAGCCAGACCAGCCGGTCGCCGTTGCTGAGTGTCCAGTACTGCACCTGCTCGGCGGGGTATTGCTGTACAGCGGCGATTGTTCCGGTGTGCTCGCTGGCCGGCAGCGCCGGTATGACGATCTCGACGGTGCGCTGCTCAGGCGCGGGGGCGTCGAGGGCGGCAATGTCGATAGCGTTGAGCAGCTGCTGATAGTCAGCCTCGGTCAGCAGGGTCAGTGGCTGGCTGCGCGGGGCGCTCATCTGCAGTACCAGGTCGTCACTGTCGGTCCAGCGGATAAAGCGCTGGTTGATCTCTTCCAGGGTGATGGCGTCGATCAGCGGCAGGCTGTTGGTGGCGATGGTGCTGCGGGTCTGGATGGTGCGGTCTGCCTGACTCGGATCGTTCAGCAGTTGTACCCAGTCGGTGAAGTTGCGTTCGTCGCCACGCTCCAGCATGCGCTCGGCCACCTCGCGCAAGCTGGCCTTTTCGGCCTCCAGGTCGGCGGCGTAGAAACCAAAGCGGCGCAGGCGCTGTACCTCTGTCAGCAGTGCGCCCAGCGCGTCGCGGTGGACTGATTGCTCCAGCGAGGCCGACAGCGCGGTGACCTCCGACTGCTCGCCGATCAGCGCGCGCTGGGCGCTGAAGGCGCGCACGCCGTCTGGCAGTGGCTGGCGTTGCAATTGCCTCAGCAGCAGGCGACCGGCGACACGGTCGAGCAGACGCTCGCGCTGGCCCCGCAGCGAATCCTCGCGGTTGGCAGCGTAGTGTCCGCGAAACAGCAGGTTGAGCTGATGGCTGCCGCTTTCGCTATCGTGCAGGTGGAAGGCTTTCAGTCCCGGCAGATACGGCAACTCGAGATTGCGCTTGGGTACCGGTCGTGCTCTGGCGGTACCCAGGGTGCGGGCGAGCTGTTGCTGCAACTGCGCCGGATCAAAGTCGCCAACGATGTTCAGCTGCATGTTGTTGGGGGCGTACCAGCGCTGATGAAAATCCCATAGTTGCGTGACGGGTGTCTGCCGGATAGCGGCTTCCGAGCCAATGGTCGGGTGCCCGGCGTAGCCTGAGCCGATGCGTTGGCTGTCACGGCGCTGGGCATTCATGCGCTGGGCCACGCCCAGCCCGCCGCGCCACTCCTCGATGACGATAGGGCGCTCCTGCTCCAGGTCGTCTGCGGCAAAGTCCTGCTGCAACACCAGCTGCGCCAATACCTGCAGGGCAAGCTCGCTGTTCCGGTTGCCGGCGGGCGGGCTGAACAGGTACTGGGTGCGCTCGGCGTTGGTCATGGCGTTGAAATGGCGGCCCTGTTGCCAACCCGCCGCCAGCAGGCGCTGGCGCACCGTCTGTCCGGTGGCGTCGCGATTGTAGAACAGCAGATGTTCAAGCAGGTGCGCGACGCCCACCTGGTCGGCGGTTTCATCCACCGCGCCGGCGTTGACGCGCAGGCGGATATCGAGTCGGCCCGGCTGCTCGCTGGTTGGCAGCAGGCGGTAGCGCAGGCCGTTGGTTAGTTGTCCTTCAATAACCCGGGTGTCGGGTTGTCTGGTCAGCTGTGCAGTGCTGTCGGGCAGCTGGCTGCAAGCGCTGGCAAGCAGCGCCAGCGCGGCCAGTAGCCCCGTGCGGAGAATTTTCATCAGGCGTTTTTCTTTGGGTTAGAAGCTGTAACCGACTTCCAGCCAATACTGCCGGCCGGTCTCATAACTCAGCACACCTTTGTCGCTGAGCACATCGTTGACCTTGTCGGCCACGTTGGTCACGTCCACGGCGACGTACAGGGCCTGGTCCTGCCCGGTGGGGATCTCCCATTTGACGCGGGTGTCCCAGGTGGGCGCGGCGCGGACGCGGCCGTTCTGGTAGTAGTCGTAGCTGGTGCCGTCGATATCGATGGTGCTTGGGGTGGTCTGGTAAATCTGCTCGTAGGAGCCGCGGTAGCGGAAGAAATTGCTCCAGGTCAGGTTCCACCGCGGGATGCTGGTGACGGTGTTCAGACGGGCGGTCCAGGGGCGGTTGAAGTTGTCGGTGGGCAGTTCGCTGTAGGGCATCAGGCTGCCGTCGTAGTAAACGTCTTCATCGGCCAGCAGGGCGTCGTCGAAGGTGTTTTCGTAGCTGGCGTTGTTGCTCTGGGTTTCATTCCAGCTCAGGGCCAGCTGCCAGGTCGTCTGGGTGCCGGCAAAGTGCAGGTTCTGCAGTGGCGTGACGCTTAGCGTCACGGTCTGGCTGCGGCTTTCGCCAGCATTGGTGTAGGTGTAGTAGTTGGCAATGCTGCTACTGCCGTCGCCGTCTTCCAGGCCCAGGTAACGGGCGCGTGAGCGCACCACCTGATCGCGGCCTTCGCGGTGGACGTATTTCAGGTCAAAGGCGAGGTTGCCGATCTGCTGGGCCAGGCCAATGGTCCATTCGTCGTCGTAGGGGATATCCAGGCTGCGGAAGCTGGACTCGTCCACGCCGTAGTTCACCAGGTCGCTGAAGTCAGTGATGGTGTCATCGCGTGAGATGCCGCGGGTGGCGCGCCAGCGCAGGGATTCACGGCCATCGGCCAGGCGATACTTGAACAGATTACGGCCGTAATAGCGGTTAAGGCCGCCACTCAGCACGCTGGTGCGGTCGCCGAACAGGTCGTAGCTAACGGCAAAGCGCGGCGCGAGGGTGGTCTTATCCATGTAGTCGTCGCCGTCAAAGCGCAGACCGGGGCGCAGGGTCAGGTTGCCGACCCGAATGTCGTCTTCGATAAACAGCGCGTAGTCGGTCTGCTCCAGCTCGATCTCGCCGGCGCGGTAGTAATTGAGAAAGCGGAAGTACTGGCGCTTAGCCGCACCTAACGCGTCGATACTGATCGAGCAGTACTCGCTGTCCAGCTCGCCGCTGGCGGTGACGCAGGAGGTGCTGCCAGTGGCGTCGCTAGAGTGGGGGGTGGTGGCGGACCAGCTGTCCTCCATCACCTCGTAGCGTGCCTTTTGGTAACCCAGTTGCAGGCCGGCGTTGATGCGATGACCCGCGCCCAGAAAGTCGAACTCCTGCAGCTCGGCCTTGAAGCTGTATTCACCGCCAGTCTGGCTTTGCTCCAGATCACCCATGCCACCTTCGATGCTGGTGGCGGTGCTGGACAGCACGCCATTGCGGTAGGGGTTGCCCCAGTTCTTCTCCTCAGACCAGCGCCACTGCTTGTTCACATTGCTGTCGGCATCACGGGAGGTTTGCACCATCTTGTAGGACAGCTTGTTGGTGTAGGTCACGTTATCGCCCAGCCACACCGCCTGCAGCGAGGCAGCCTGGCCGCCCTGGTCGATGGTAAAGCCGGAGTTCTTCTGGTTGGCCTTGTAGTACTGACCGCCGGCGGGCGCGTGGATCAGGCTGAAGGTCAGATCGAGCTGCTCGCTCGGCATCCAGAAGCCCTTGAGCATGTAGTTGTTGATCTCACGGGTCTGCTCGCGCTTGAGTGAGTCGCCGGCGCTCTGGAAGCCATTGTCGTAGGAATAGACCGGGATTTCCGAGCGCTTGCGCACGATATTGCCGATCAGGCCAAAGGTGTCGGTCAGCATGCCTTCCAGCATCAGCCGCTGGGTGGTCTTTTCAAACTCCGGCTGGTAGGTCTGATCGCTGGAGAGCTCGAACTCCTCGTCGCTGATCTCGTCGTTGTTGAGGTGATACTCGGTCCATTCCGAGCGGGTCATGCTGACCGAGGCCTTGCCGTGAAAACCCTCGCGCGGGTTGCGGGTGATGGCATCGACCACACCGCCGTTGAAGCGGCCGTACTCGGCGGAGATGTTGCTGTCGTAAACCCGCACCTCTTCCAGCAGGTCGGCATCCAGGGCGACGCCGAAGGCATTGCTGGGGATGTCGTAAATACCGTTGTAATTATTGCGGCTGGCGCTGCTGGCGGCCGGGTCGAGGTCATTGTTGATACTGATGCCGTCGACCATAAAGTTGTTCTGGTAGAACTTGGCGCCGTTGATGCTGATGTCCGCCGGGTTCAGCTCGCCCGGGGTGTGGGAGCTTTGCTGGGTGGTGTCGAATTGCACGTTGGGGTGCATTTCCAGCAGGGTGGTCAGGTCGCCGTTGGCGCCGGGGAAGGTCTCGATGGCGGTGCGGTCAATGCGCTCGCTGCCCTGATACAGGCTGTCGGTGCGACCCAGTACGTGGATGGTCTCCAGGTTCAGATTAGCGCTGTCCGGTCGCGCCTCAAAGCTGAGTACGTTCTGCTCCAGACGCCAGTCGATGCCTTTGCCGCGCAATAGCTGTTGCAGTGCATCAACGCCGCTCAATTGGCCGCTGACTGAATTGCTCTGCACGCCAGCCAGTAGTGCCGGGTCCAGGTTGACCTGCATGCCGCTCTGGCGGGCAAACTCGATCAGCGCCTCGCTGAGCGGTTGGGCATCGATAGCAAAGTGATGCACCTGAGACAGGCCGGGGCTGTCCTGGGCGGTGGCTGCCAGTGGTATGGCGGTCAGCAGGCCACCGAGTGCCAGTGCCAGTAGCGACAGGCGCGGCCGGTCAGATCCATTGAGAGTGGGCATGTACTGCGAAGCTCCTGTGAATGCGAATCCGTATCAATTGAATTGCTCGGAAGCAAAGACGCAGTGAGCTCAAAGAATTTTCAAATTTTTTTTCGAAAAGTGTCAGCCACGCTCGATCAGCAGCAGCGGGCCGAGCTGGCGCAGGGTGCCGCCATGCAGGCCAATGATGGCGCGCAGAGCCTCTTCAGGCGCGCTCAGGTCGTATACGCCGGTAACGAGCTGCTCGCCCAGTTGGCTATCGCGCAGCAGCAGGCGCTGGTCGCAGTAGGGGCGCAGGCTGTCTATCACATCAGCCAGCCGCTCCTGCCGCAGGATCAGCTTGTCGTCGCGCCAGGCGGCAACCTGGGTGGCGGGCTGATGGTGGGGTCGCAAGGTGTCGGCTGACAGGACCGCACCCTGACCGGGGGCAAGGCTGGCGCTGGCGCCGGCTGCGGTACTCACCTGCACCGAGCCTTCGGCGACGTTGACGCGTTGATGCAGCTGGTCGACGTTGAAAGCAGTGCCGGTCACGGTGATGGTCAGATCGTCGGTGGAGACCTGAAAGGGGTGGGCGCTGTCCTTGACCACCTCGAAATAGGCTTGCCCCTGTATCAGCTGCACAGTGCGGCGGCCCTCGCTGAAATCCAGACGCACGGCGGATTGCGCGTCCAGGGTCAACTGGCTGCCGTCGGGCAACTGCAGCTGCTTGCGCTCGGCCTTGGCGGTGTAAAGGTCGGCATGCCAGGCCGGATACAGGGTTTGTACCAACAGCACCAGCAGGCAGCAGGCAGCAATGGCGCTGGCAGCCTGCAGCGTCCGGCGCAGAGTGCGGCGCGGGCGCAGCGGGGTAACGGTGGCCGGTCGCCCGACTGTTGCCTGCGGCGTCAGCGCGCCACTGACCTGCCAGGCGCGCTGAGCCTGACGAAAGGCGGCCGGGTGGGCGGCATCGCTGGCCAGCCAGACGGCCAGCTGTTCGCGCAGGGCCTCATCCTCGGGGTGCTGCTGGATCTGCAGCAGCCAGTCGAGGGCAGTATCCAGCGGGTCGCGCGGGTCTGTGGTCAGCAAGGCGGGTGGCTCCAAAAACGGGGGCACAGGGTCGCATAGGAGTCTGCGGATAACCAACAGACGTTATCGGGCCGGGTTTTTTTCAGCATTTCAGCGCTCCAGTGCCTTGGCGCAGCAGCGCAACCCCGCGTGCACCAGCTGGTGCACGGTGCCGACCGAAAGCCCCATGCTGTCTGCTACCTGTTGCAGCGTATAGCCCTGCAGGCGATACAGTTCAAAGGCCCGGCGGGTGCGCGTGGGCAGTCGCGCCAGGGCCGCATTCACGGCGCGCAGTTCATGGCTGCTGACGGCATGCGCCTCGGGGCCCGGGGCCTGATCGGCAACGCTGTCGAGCCAGGTGTCATCGTCACTGCTGTGCTCGCCACGGTCGCGGCGCAAGTGATCCATCGCCAGGTTGCGCACGATACGGCGCAGGTAGGCCGCCGGTTCGTTGATCGCGCCCTGTACGGCAATAAAGCGCAGCCAAGCCTCTTGCACCACGTCTTCGGCGCTGGCGCGGCTGCCGAGCATCGGCGTGGCGTAGTCAACCAGGGCGCCGCGCTGCGCGAGGTAGAGAGTCAGGCGATGTTGCGAGTCGGACACGGTGTGCGAACGGCGGAGAGGAAAGAGCCGGCAAAGTAGCACAAACAAGAATCATTATCAATAAAGCGGTATGGTCGCTGTCCTCAGCCCGGATGCCACCCCGCCGGCGTCTGCCCGCTGGCAATCGCCAGGGCCTCCGGTAGCGAGGCGGGAAGCATGGGGCCGTGGCCAAGCTCGGGGAATTGCTTCCAGTGCACACTGAGGCCGGGCTGGTCGGCCAGGTTTTGCACGGTGGTCATAAAGGCGTTGCTGCCTTGTTGCGTGAGGCGGGCGACCTCGGCGGCGTCCATTTGCTCGGTGATGCGTACCTCGTTGCTGCCCCGTGCCAACCAGATATCGGCCTCTGCGTTGCTGTTTGTCAGGTACTGTTGCAGCACGCCGTCATGCCAGTACACCGCCGGGCTGACCGGGATGTAGCGGGTGAAACTGCTGCTTGGCTGGGTCATGGCGTAGAGTGCGAACAGGCCGCCAAAGGAGTGGCCCCAGAGGCTTTGTTGTCTGCTGTCGAGGCTGACGCGGCGAGCCACTTCGGGCTTGATGCGCTGCTCCAGCAAACGGAGAAAGGCCTCGGCGCCGCCGCCCAGCCGCTCGGGGCGCAGCGGGTCGGCAATCAGGCCTTCGCCCGGCCCGGCCGGGGTGTAGTCGCGCTGGCGGGCGACTACGTCGAATAGCAGGTCGGTGTCGTAGCCGACCATCACCAGCACCGGTCTGTGCTCGGCGGGCAGCGCGCTGAGCCAGTCTTCACGCAGGTGGTGCAGAGCGGCGTTGCCATCCAGCAGGGTCAGCGACGGGTAGCCGCCGGCTGGCGCCGGGCTGCGTGGTATGCCCAGCCAGATGCGGTAATGACGCTCGCCGTCTGCCGAGTCCAGGCGAAAATCCTCAAAGCGGTACAGGCTCGAGTCGCGATCGGCCAGGGTATTGCCCATGGTGCGGGTCAGATCCGGGCGAGCCTGGGCGAGGCCGGGCAGGGCGCTGGTGGCGAGCAGAGCTTGGATGAACTGGCGGCGGGACAGGGGCATGCGGCTGAGTACTCTGTGTCTGTTGCGGCAGGTGGCCACGTTAGCAGGTTTTGCCGTCTGGGTGCCTGTGTGAGGCGTTGAGCCGCCTGGTGATTGCCAAGCCTGTGCGCTCGGCGCAAGAATGGAGTCAGCCGTTGCGACCGGACTGGTCGTATCTATCCCAACGCCGACGTTTGTCTGGTCGGCGTTTGCCAAGGAAGCCTCGCATGACAAGACCCAACGTAATCAATGCATCGGTCAGCCCCAAAGGCAGCCTGGAAACCCTCTCCCAACGTGAAGTGCAGCAACTCGGCAAGGTCGGCTCCGGTGGCCTGCACCAGCTGTTCCGCCAGTGTGCGCTGGCGATTCTCAACACCGGCGCGCGGGTTGATAACGCCAAGACCATCCTTGAGGCTTACGCCGATTTTGAAGTGCAGATTCACCAGCAGGATCGTGGTGTGCGGCTGGAGCTGATCAACGCGCCGGCTGATGCCTTTGTCGATGGCGAGATGATCGCCAGTACCCGCGAGATGCTGTTCAGCGCGCTGCGCGACATCGTTTATACCGAAAGCGAACTGGGCGGCCCGCGGATAGATCTGGAAAGCTCCGCCGGCATCACCGACTACGTCTTCCATCTGCTGCGTAACGCGCGCACCCTGCGCCCCGGGCTGGAACCGAAGATGGTGGTGTGCTGGGGCGGGCACTCGATCAGCATCGAGGAGTACAAGTACACCAAGAAGGTCGGGCACGAACTGGGCCTGCGCAATCTCGACATCTGCACCGGTTGCGGGCCTGGTGTGATGAAGGGCCCGATGAAGGGGGCAACCATTGCCCACGCCAAGCAGCGCATCGTCGAGGGGCGCTATCTGGGTATCACCGAGCCCGGCATCATCGCCGCCGAAGCGCCCAACCCGATTGTCAACGAACTGGTCATCATGCCCGACATCGAGAAGCGCCTGGAGGCCTTTGTGCGGGTTGGTCACGGCATCATCATCTTCCCGGGCGGTGCCGGTACGGCGGAGGAGTTTCTCTACCTGCTGGGTATTTTGATGCACCCGACCAACCGCGACCTGCCGTTCCCGGTCATCCTCACCGGCCCGCGCAGCGCCGAGGCCTATCTGCAGCAACTGCATGCCTTTGTCGGTGCGACCCTGGGCGCCGCGGCGCAGCAGCACTACCGCATCATCATCGATGACCCGACCGAGGTCGCGCGCGGCATGGCCGCCGGGCTCAAGGAAGTGGAGCGGTTCCGGCGCGAGCGCAACGACGCCTTCCACTTCAACTGGCTGCTGCACATCGAGGAGAGTTTTCAGCGCCCGTTTGATCCGACCCACGCCAACATGGAGGCGCTGCAGCTCACCCTGGATATGCCGCCGCACGAACTGGCGGCGAACCTGCGCCGGGCCTTTTCCGGCATCGTCGCGGGCAACGTCAAGGACAAGGGTATTCGCCTGATCGAGCAGCACGGGCCGTACCGCATTCACGGCGACCCGCGCATCATGCAGCCGCTGGATGCGCTGCTGCAGGCCTTTGTCGATCAGCACCGGATGAAGCTGCCGGGCGGGGCCGACTACGAGCCGTGCTACCGCGTGGTCAGCTAGGGAAGCACTGATCAATTCCACACGCACTCTGCGAGTGCTCAAGCGTGTAGATGCAAGGCGCGATGTGCAGCCAATAGTGGTTTTATTGGCAAGCAGCGTAACGCAGTCAGATGCATGCTTGAGCGCTCGCCCTGCGGGGCGCTCAGTCCGGGCCGCACTCTGCGTTGTGATTTCTCGACAGGTCCAGACATGCCTTCGAAACCACGCCTTGATTGCAGCCCGGACTGAACGCCAGAGAGCATGCGGAATTAATCAGTGCTTCCCTAGGCTACGGGCCTCGCCACCTTGAGGCACCCGGTGTCAGACCGGCTGACAATAGCGGCGCTGGAAGTACACCAGGCCGTCGCCGCTGTCGCGCTGGCGGATCGCCAGAATCTCGCAGATCAGAACGTCGTGGCTGCCGGCCGAGACCCGGTTGCTGATGCGGCAATCGAAGTTGATCAGCGCGTCGTCCAGCATCGGTGCACCGCTGACATCGGTGCTCCAGTCGGCACTGGCGAAGCGGTCCTCCATCGCCGTTTTGCCGCCGAACAGGTTGGACAGCGCCTGCTGCTCGCAGGTCAGCGTGTTCACGCACAGATGGTCGTTGGTCTGAAAGATGTCGTAGACCGATGCGCTGCGGTTGAGGCAGACCAGCAGGCTTGGCGGCTCGTCCGACACACTGCACACGGCGGTGGCGGTGAAGCCGGCGCGGCCGGCAGGGCCATCGGTGGTGACCACGTTGACGGCTGACGCCAGCACCGACATCGCGTTGCGGAAAGCGTCTTTGGTGACCGGGGCGGGCATGGGTTCCACTATCTTGGCTGCGAGCATGATGGGCTCCTTCAGGTGAGAATGCAGGCCTTGGAATAGGCCAGACGCGGCAAACGGTCGAACACCTTGCTGCTGTCGCCGTAGCCGAGGTTGATCAACAGATTGGACTTCCAGTGGCTGTCGCTGAAAAACGCGGCGTCCAGCGCCTTGGCGTCAAAGCCGGACATCGGCCCGGTATCCAGTCCCAGGCTGCGGGCGGCCATGATGAAGTAGGCGGCCTGCATCGAGCTGTTACGGAAGGCAGTTTCGTAAATCATCTCCGGGCTGCCGGTGAACCAGCTGCGTGCATCCGCATGCGGGAACAGCTCGGGCAGCGCGTCGTAGAAGCGCGAGTCGTAGGCAACGATTACGGTTACCGGCGCGCTCATGGTCTTTTCCAGATTGCCTGATGACAGGCACGGCTTGAGCAGCTCCTTGCCTTGACGGGTGCGCACAAATACAAAGCGTGCCGGGCTGCAGTTGGCCGACGTCGGGCCCATCTTGGTCAGGTTGTAGATGGCTTCCAGCAGACTGTCTGGCACCGGCTGATCCAGCCAGCCATTGTGGCTGCGGGCCTCGGTGAACAGCTGTGCCAAGGCGCTTTGATCCAGTGGTTCTTCGTACATGATTGCCCTCACTCAGGCGGCGTATTCGGTGTCGTGAATGACGCTGGCAAGAAAGCGCCTGAGCGTCGTATTGATGGTGTCCGGGCAGGTCACGCTGGAGGCGTGGCCGCCGTAGTCGAAGCATTCCAAGCGGGCGTTCGGCAGTTGCTCGGCGAGCTCTCGCGAGCACTGCCAAGGCACCAGCATGTCGTCTCGGTTGGCGATCAGCAGCGTTGGCTGGCGAATGCCGGCGAGTGCCTGAAGATCCGGCGCAAAGGCTTGCAGGGCGCTGATGCGGCGCAGCAGGTTGTCGGTCGGCGGAAAGCCCGCCACGTGCTTGCGATCATCGATTTGCAGCTGCTCGATGTTGGCGGCAATCCAGTCCGGCGGGTAGAGAAACAGCGCCTGCGCCTCGACGTAGGCCGCCGGGCCGTTGCCGGCCAGCAATTGCTTGCGTACCGAGAAGCAGCGCGCGGTGTGCGGGCTGACCCGCGACCAGGCGTTCATCAGCGTCAGGCTGCGCAGCCCCGGTGCCTGCTGGATGGCCAGCGCCAAACCGACCAGGCCGCCGAGGGCGTGGCCGATCAGCTGGTAGTCGCCGATGCCGTGGCTGGCGAGCAGTGTGCGCAGCTCGCTGGCCATGGCGTCGATGCTGTAGTCGGCGGGCAACGTGGCCGGGCTCTTGCCGGTGCCGAGCTGGTCGTACAGCACCACGCGATAGTCGCTGGTCAGGGCATCCAGCTGTGGCATCCAGAAATGCGCCGCGCCGCCGAGCCCCGAGCTGAACACCAGCGTCGGGGCGTCGGCATCACGCCGGCCGTGGATTTCGATATGCATCACGGCCGCGGCCTCAGCCGACGTGGGCGATGCTGGCGATTTCGATCAGCGCGTCCGGTTTTACCAGGCCGCACTGGATGCAGTAACGCGCCGGCTTTTCGCCCGGGAAGTACTCGGCGTAGACGGTGTTGATGGCGGCGTAATCGCTCCAGTCGCGCAGCATGATCATGTTGAAGGTGACGTCATCCATGCTGCCGCCGGCTTCCTCGACCACACCCTTGATGGTTTCCAGCACGTGGCGAGTTTGCGCTGCCGCATCGCCGACGTGGACTACGTTGTTGTCTTTGTCGAAGGGCAGGGTGCCGGAGACATACACAATGCCATCGGCCATTGAGCCCGGAACGTAGGGGGCCAGCGGTTTGCCGGTGCCGGCGGGGAGTACGGTTGTCTTGCTCATGCGGATGCTCCTTGGGTAGCGGGCTTGGTCAGTGCGGTGCAGAAGTCGTCGACGGTGCTGACCCAGCCAAAGAAGGTTTCGATGTTGTACAGCGAGGCCTGCTGGACGAATTCCGGGCCGGCCTGATGGGTGGCGTCGGCCAGTACTACGCCGAAGTACTCGAGAAAGAAGCCGTCGCGCAGGGTGGATTCCACGCAGACGTTGGTGGCGATGCCGGTAAACACCAGATTGCGGATGCCGCGGGCGCGCAGCAGGCTGTCGAAAGCGGTGTTGAAGAAGCCGCTGTAGCGCGGTTTCGGCACCACAAGGTCGCCCGGTTGCGGTTGCAGGGCGTCGACCAGATCGTAGTCCCAGGTGCCCTTGGCCAGCAGCTTTCCCTGCAGCTCCGGGTTCTTGCGCATGGTCTTCAGCGCGTTGGATTTGTGCCAGTTCGGCGAGCCGGGGCCGCCGGCTTCGGCGTAGTCGCTGTCCCAACCGTTCTGGAAGAAGATCACCTGCACGCCGGCGGCGCGGGCCGCTTCGATGGCGCGGGCGATCTGCTCGATCACCGGCCCGGTGCTGGAGACATCAAAGCCGGCCAGATCCAGATAGCCGCCCTTGGTCGAGTAG
>CESO01024761.1_pt1 | contig 24433 bp, 24 predicted proteins | sample 356341 | NCBI WGS metagenome assembly CESO01 (sample SAMEA2621812, study PRJEB7988) | marine metagenome | biome: marine biome (ENVO:00000447); feature: deep chlorophyll maximum layer (ENVO:xxxxxxxx); material: "saline water (ENVO:00002010), including plankton (ENVO:xxxxxxxx)" | depth 35 m | reverse complement strand
TACGTAAATATAATAAGTTGACTTTCCTGTCAATATATCCTCATATAGACTTAGAATATGAGGTTATTGGAGAACGGTTTAAATATAATTTCATTCTTAACCCAGGGGCAACGTTGTCAGACATCCGTTTTAAAATAGATGGTCATGATGGGGTATCAATTCTGTCGGATAGAATTGTTATGAAGACTAGATTTGGAGAATTTAGCGAGGTGATGCCCTTTTCATTTGAGGTTAACGATGGGCAAAAGAAGCTCATTCAGATGAAATATATTGATCAAGGTGATTACATTGGTTTTGAGTCAATTTTTTTTAAGTCTAAAGTTAAGACCGTTATAGATCCGGAATTAATATTTTCTACTTACTCAGGGAGTACGGTAGATAATTTTGGTTTCACGGCCAGTTATGATGACGAGGGTAATTTGTACTCTGGAGGTATTGCTACTAGTCCAACAAAATTTTTAAATGGTGCTTATCCCACCACGCCTGGTACTTTTGATGTTACTTTTAACGGTGGTGAACCCAATACCTTTGCTTGTGATATTGCTATCAGCAAATACTCAAGTAATGGACAGAATTTAATTTATGCTACCTATTTAGGAGGTAATGCAAATGATTATCCACACAGTCTTGTAGTAGATAAAAATAATCAATTAATCGTTTTTGGAACTTCAACCTCTGCCAACTATCCTACTAAATTGGATGCAGCAGACCCATTTTATAATGGAGACGAGGATATTGTAGTTTCCAAATTTAATGCTAATGGTACTGCATTAATTGGTTCTACATTCATAGGTGGTTTTGGTAGCGATGGTATCAATGATAACGGAGATACACGTTACTTTTATGCAGATGACTATCGTGGCGAGGTTAATCTAGATAACGACGGTAATATATTTATTGCAACCAGCTCTTCGTCATCTAATTTCCCTACCACTTCTGGTGTTTTTCAACCTGGACCATCTGGAGTACAAGATGGAGTTATTATAAGTTTAAATCCTGACCTAACAGCTATTCGATGGAGTACATATTTTGGTGGTTCGGGAGCTGATGCTATTTACAGTATAGATATCTCATCAGATGGGGATTTATACATTGCAGGAGGTACTAGTAGTAGAAATATACCTACCAAACCAGGTGCATACTCTGAGAATCAATTGGGTGAAACAGATGGATTTATTGCTCAAATAAGTGCAGATGGTAGCCAAGTGAAGCAAGCCACTTATTACGGAACGTCTGCTTATGATCAGATATTACAGCTAGAGTTAGGAAAATACGGTAATGTATATGTAGTAGGTCATTCTGAGAGTAATTTACCTACTAAAGGAATTGTATATTCTAATAATAATGGGAAACAGTTTGTATCGAAATTCAAACCTGACCTTTCCGAGTTGTTGATTAGCTCAGTTTATGGAAGTGGAGGTAATATTCCTGATATCACAATTAATGCTTTTTTGGTTGATGATTGCAATAAGATATATGTTAGTGGTTGGGGAAGTAATTCAGAGGATATTCCAGGTAAAACGCTGTCAAGTATGCCCTTAAGTGCTGACGCATTTCAAAAAACTACAGATGGTCAAGATTTTCATTTGTCTGTTTTTGAGGAAGACATGTCAGATTTGTCTTATGCCACTTATTTTGGTGGAAATCAAACAGGAGATCACGTTGATGGAGGTACCAGTAGATTTGATAAAAGAGGTATAATTTATCAGAGTGTTTGCTCAAGCTGTCCAGAAAATCCTCTGAGTTCCAGAATTAGCGATTTTCCTACGACGCCAGGAGCATATTCTGAGAGTAATCCTAGCCCAAGATGTAGTAATGCATCATTCAAAATGGCTGTAGTGCCTTTTAATTTACCCCCAAGTATATCTCCTCAAAATTTTGTAACCAATGTAATAGATACGTTGAATATTCAAATAGGAGATACGTTTTCTTTTAATTATCCTATTACAGATCCTGAAGGTGATTCTTTGTATGTTTATTTTGATATTCCTTCCAGTTTAAAGTCAAATTTGATAAGTTATGAAGATACTTTGATTGGTAAGGGCTCATTGAATGCTTATTTTAGTTTCTTATTTTCATGTGGTAATGCGGGTAAATCATTCAATATAAATGTTCGTGCTGAAGATAGGGGGTGTCCTAATAATACTGATAGTCTGACTTCTATTATAATACAGATAGATTCCACTCCACTTTTGCCACCACCTGATGTATTGTGTCTGAATTTTGTAAGTGATCAAGAACTTAGAATTGATTGGGAGCAAACGCCAACCTCTGAATATTTTTACAGAATGGCGTTATATCGTATAGATCCTAGTGGGGATACCAGTATTCTAACATACTCACTTAATCAGTTGGGTGGATCTTATACAGATTTGGATGTAATTGATCCAAGAAATAGAGATTATACTTATTATATAGTGGTAGAAAATATCTGTAATGAGTGGGGTGTTCAATCCTATCTTTTGAGTACTGCTCGCGAGAGTCAAATTCCAGTTGAAGAAACGTATTTAAAGACCGCAACCGTAAATGTGAAATCTATAGAAGTTATTTTTCTAAAATCAAAGGAAGACGATTTTGGGTATTATGAAATATACAAAGGAACCCGTGAAAAAGGGAAATATAAGTTTTTAACTAAAATATCAAACATTGATGATACAGTATTTGTAGACAATAATGTAAATGTAAATACGACTTCTTATTGTTATCAAGTTAGGGTTGTGGATGATTGCGGACACTTAAGTTCTTTTAGTAATAATGGCTGTACAATTGTGATTAGGGGAGAGGCATTAAATAAAAAATCAGAAGTACCTCGATTTAAATTTGATTTACGTTGGGATGATTACATTACATGGGATGGAGGAGTGATGGATTATGAGCTTCTTCGATCCGCAGACACAGGTTCCTTACGACCAATTGTTCGATTGGCTGATCCTGTAGTTGAATACAGAGATTCTGATCTAGATTATGATTGGGGAGGATATTGGTATAGTGTTCTAGCCTACGAAGGTCCTGGTAGTCAAGATGCAATTAGTCGAAGTAACGATATTTATTTGATACAACCTCCACTAGTTTTTATCCCTAATGCTGTAACTTCAAACGGAGATAATTTGAATGAGGTATTCGGATGGAGCGATGTATTTGTCCGTGAGTTTGAAATTAAGGTATATAATCGATGGGGGGAGAAGGTTTTTCAGTCAACTGATAAAAATGCTAATTGGGATGGAGAATATAAACAATGGGGCTTAACCTTTAGTAACGTTTATTTTTGGATAGTGCGATACAGAGGTTGGGATAATAATGTGTACGTTGATAAGGGTACTCTAACAATAGTCAAGTAAGTTTACTAAACAACTTATGTTTCTGTCATAGCAGCAATAACACCTTTGGCCCACTGAAGAGAAATTTTAGCTTGTTCATTTTTAGTCATTGAAGAGTTGTCAAGAGTAATTGCATCCTCAGCTTTCTTTAGAGGGCTTTCTTTTCTTGTGCTGTCCATCTGGTCTCTTTCTCTGATATTATGAAGGACTTCCTGATAATTGGTATGTATCCCTTTTTTGGATAACTCATCATATCTTCTTTTTGCTCGGACTTCTGAGCTAGCAGTCATAAATATTTTTAACTCAGCATCTGGAAAAACAACTGTGCCGATGTCTCTTCCGTCCATTACTACACCTTTATTTTTTCCCATTTCCTGCTGTTTTTTTACCAAATAATCTCGTACAACTTTGATTGTACTAACTGGACTTACAAACCTTGAGACCCTCATGTTTCGAATCTCATCCTCAACATTCGCATCGTTAAGATAGGTTTCATAGAATTTTTTCTCGGAATTATATTTAAATTCAATTTTTATATTTCCAAGTATTGCTGGATCTTCTTGAAGTTCTTCGAGTGTGATACCCTCATTAAGTAAATAAAGCGTCACAGCTCGATACATGGCACCGCTATCTATGAACAAATAGCCAAGTTCTTTGGCTATATTTTTTGCAAGGGTTCCCTTGCCACAACTCGAATGTCCATCAATTGCTATGTTAATTTTTGAGTTCAATATTGCTCAAACATAAACCTATTTTTTGATTTATTAAATAAGAGGTATATTTTAATAATTTATTGAGATTTAGGTTGATTATTTAACTTTTTGCTTAAAACTAGATAAATCTCTAGACACTGAAAAATAATTGGAAGCTATCCCAGGGAAATAACCTGCACTTCCATAACCAATCATTAGTTTTTTTACACCAATAGAAAAACCCCAACTAAATCCAGTAGATGCTTTCCTATTTTCTGGGCCTAATTCAGCTCTTCTTTGATGATTGTAACCAGCCTTAATTTGAAAATTATCAGAGAAAATAAATTCAGTATTGAAGATGACATGTCGCATGGCCTTATCACCAAAAGATAAATTTTGATTTTTTATTATACCTGTTTCTAAGTCAATTTCTTTATTTCTTGCATTTGTATTTACATATGAGTTATTCCATCGATGTAGGTTATGGAGAGTGAGTGTGAATCTTAAAGGATTATGAGCAAGTTTTTTACTAATACTAGCTTGTATGTCAAAAGGGATGGACTCTCTCGGACTATCTTCAGAATATCGAATAAATTGATAACCTATATTTTTGATTAGAAATCCTATATTCATCAGTTGGTCGTTATCAGCATACTGTCCTCCCAAATCGATGCCACCAGCTGTACTGACGTATGCTTCATAAACACTATACAAGAATTTACCGTTTGCACCAACAGTTATTTTGTTGGTTATTTTTCTGCTCAAACCAACTTGAAAAGTATAGTCAGTAGCGTCAAATTCGCCAATAATATCACCTGCATTACTTGTTCGAATAAAATTTCCATAATCATAAAAACCAATATTGAAGGTCATGGTATGAATGCTATCAATTTTTTTTCCATAACTACTAAAACCATAATTTATATCAGCTACATGGTTAGCATAAGACAGCGATACATTATTATGCATCTGATGATTTATAAGAGCTGGATTTTGGAAACCTGCAGCAGGATCGTGATCTGTATTTGCTATTGAAACTCCACCAAGAGCAGTGTGTCTAGCATTATTTTCAATAAGTGTAAAAGCAAAAGCACTGCTTCCTCCAATTTGAGCAGTAGACACTATACTTATTAGCATGATTAAAAATAGTTGAATAATCCTCATGTGAATTATAACGTCAAATTTATGAAATATTGATGTGAAGAAGTCTTTTTATTTTTTTTGACCATTCTACTGAGACACATCACTGATTATTTTTCCATCCTCAATGGTGACAATTCGATTTGCTTTATTGATAACTCGTTGGTCATGCGTGCTAAATATGAAAGTAGTTTTTTCGTTTTTATTTAGTTTTTGCATGATATTTAGTAGATTTTCTGAGGACTTACTATCTAAGTTGGCAGTTGGTTCGTCTGCAAGAATAAAACTAGGTTTACTTGCAAGAGCCCTAGCTACAGCTACACGTTGTTGTTGACCACCACTCATTTCATTAGGTCTTTTATAAATCTGATCTTCTAAACCTACTGCTTTCAGTAGCTTAAGTGTGCGTTCACTCCTGAATTCTTCTTCTCTATTTTGCAAGAGCATCAAAAATTCAACATTTTCTTTCGCTGTCAATACAGGTATCAAATTATAACTCTGAAAAATAAAACCAATATTATGAAGCCTAAAATCAATGAGCTCGTTTTCGGGAAGTTTTGTGATGTCAGTATCATTAATTTTTACAGACCCCTTTGTTGGCGAGTCTAATCCTCCAATGATATTAAGTAACGTTGTTTTTCCTGACCCTGATGGGCCTACAATAGCTGTAAACTCACCTGGATTGATGGTTAAGTCAATGTTTTGAAGCGCTTGAACCTTAATGTCACCAGATTGGTAGGTCATATGGATATTTTTTATCGATATCATTGGTTTTTAATTTGCTGTTCTTAATGTTTCAGATGGGTTTAATTTCAATGCCTTAATGGCCGGATATATCGATGATAAAATTGCTGTTAAAATTACTAGTATACTAATAATGTAGTAAAAACTATTCTCAACGTAGGGATAAATTGTACTTTCAATACCTACACTTTTTAATCCTGATGCAGCAAACGATAAATCAATACCTTTTTTTGCAAATATGCTTATCGTGACATAGGAGCAGACAAGGCCTAATGGTCCAGACAATAGTGCCAAAAGAATAGACTCCCATATAATCATTCCAAATACTTTTCTCTTGTTCATTCCAATAGACAATAACATACCTAGTTCTTTTTTTCTTTCCAGTACTGCCATTAACATGGTATTGATTATACCAAATGCAAGAGCAAGCATAATGATTATGAGGAATATGATTAAAATCAGGTTCATCATCTTGTCAGCGTAACCCAATTCGGGAGCTATGCCTCTCCAACTATCAATTTGGTGATTAGGAAAATTTTCAATTAATTTTTTTCGGAATGATTCGACATTGGATTCATTCTCAAGTTTTATGGCAATTTCATGGATTCCAGACAATTGATTGTAGGACTTTAGGTCTTCTGATTTCACAAACGCATTGACCTCATCATACAATGAATTATTTGTCTGGAAAATATCAATTACCTTGAAGAGACAAACAGCAGGCTCTCCTTTAGAATTAACAAATGAGCATTGAACTGTTGTATTAATTTTAGCATTTAGTTTAGTAGATAAAATTTGGCTAAGTATGATGGGTGGTTTTCTCTTATAATCTTGGAAATAGTTACACTTTTTTAATTTTTGGTATATACGAGTTACACTTTTTTCTTGATCAGGTGTAATACCGTTTAGGATGACGCCGCTTGTTCCTCCCGCACTTTGAATAAAACTCTCAGCTTTTATTCTTGTACTTATCCCACTTACCAATTTAGATAAATTTAAGAAGGAGAGTATATCAGTTTTTTGATTAATGGTATCATTTGTTCTTGCGTATTGAAGAAAGTTGGTATCATGTATTTGTATATGGCTAATATATGTTTCTATGGCATTATTCTGCCTCATTTTACTCAATCCAGTAGCTGTACTGATAACCGCTAATCCTCCAAAAATTCCGAGTGAAATAGCAATAATAACAGTCCAACTTCTTAAACTATTTCTCCAAATATTTTTAAATGCAATCTTTATAATCATGCTCGCATTGCTTTGGTGGGTTGAATATTTTTAATTTTAATGAGTGTGTACAGATTTACAACAAGTGTGATTGTGAAAACAATTATAGCTTGGGTCAGGCTAATCCATGGATCAAGCGATGTTGGTATGATGGCTTCAAACCCGAATTGTTCGACAACTTCTTGCATTTGGCCACTTAAATTGATAGGAAAAAAATGAAAATAAGTAACCACAGGAATTACACATATTAACCCTAAAATCACTCCTACTACTGACATGATAAGTGTTTCGTACAAGGAAATGCGAGTAATTATTGATTTTCTCATCCCAATAGCCACAAGAACACCAAATTCAAAATTTCGTTCTTCAGCCAACATAAGTACAGTCCCAAACAAGCTGAATGTCAAGATGCTATATAAAATAATTAAAACAAAAGTACCTCCAGCACGATCTACATCAATGAGCTGTTTAAGTTCAGGTAGCATTTGTTGCCAATTCATGACCTCAAATTTGGAACTATCTAGTTGATTAGAAATACTTTTTTCCGTCTTTTCCCATTTTTCATTTTTTGGACCAATAATAGCACTTGAAGCCATATGATATATCCCAAAGAAATCTTGGGCATTATTAAGACTCATGATTACAGATCGCTTATTTAAATCAGGAGTTTTCAAATCTACTATTCCTACCACTGGATATATACCAGATGCTATCGAGCCCTGAAATCCTTGGCTTAAGAAAATAAGTGAATCTCCAATAGTAATGTTCATTATTTTCTGTAACCCTTTTCCAATTAAAATTCCATTGCTTTCATTAGATAAGAAAGAACCATCTATTAAACTATTTTTAATTTGAGCTTGCTCACTTTTTGCGGCTTGATTTATCCCAAGTATCACAACAGGTTTTGACTCCTTCTCATGAGAAGCAAGAGCAAACCCCTCAACTCTATGATTGATATATGCTAATGTTGGATCATTATTTAGAAAATCTAAATCTTCAATATAATAACTGTTGTCAATTGTTTTTTCTTTCCAAAAACCTTTGTAATGAATTTGAATATATCCTAAGTAGTTTCCAACTATATTTTTAAGCATATTATCGTATGCACCATTTTGAAGGCTTCTCATGGTCACTGAAAAAATTACAGCAAAAATGATTGAAGAGATTGTAATTATACTCCTACGTTTATTCCTAAAAATGTTCCTCCAAGCGAGTTTGAACTCCATGTTATTAAATAACAAATTTTAAGGGTATTAGATTTAGGTTTTCAGATTTAGTTAGTTAATAGTTTGTATCCTTTCTATCATATCACCTACCTCAATCTTATGAACAATATCCATGCCTTTAATTACTCGTCCAAAAGCGGTATATCTTCCATCCAGATGAGGCGTTGGGCAATGTGTTATAAAAAATTGAACCCCTTCTGTGTCTTTACCAGCTGAAGCAATACCAATCGTTCCAGTTTCGAAAGAGTTGTAGTGACTAAATTCACTGCGTTGAGTCCAATTAAGACTTCCCCAGCCGTCACCTCTTGGGCATCCACCTTGTATAACAAATTGGGGTACTACACGATGAAAGTATTTATTGTTATAATAGTTTTGGTTAATTAGTTTTATAAGATTAGATACAGTTCCAGGTGCATCATCTACAAATAGTTGAAGTGTTATTAATCCTTTATTTGTTTGAATATTGACCTCTTGGTTTGAGGGTATCGTTTTTACAAATTCCCAATCAATGGGGTGATTGTATTTTGGTTCAAATGGCTTTATCTTTTCCCCACTAAGTTTTGCAATAGCTTTATTCAAGTCAATGTAGGTCTCGGTTTGTCTTGGAAGTTCTAATTTTAGAATTGCTCCTTGACATAATTCTAAAATTTCAGTTTGCTTGTCTACTGACAATTTATTTTTATCAGCTATTTCAAAAATTTGGTATGACGCAAGACTCTGAAGTGCCATATTTGATTTTTTGAGTACTTGAATTACCATATTCCATTTGTCAGATGGATATAACTCACAATATTTTACAAATGCTTCATTTTTTATAGAATGATGAATAGAGTCGCTTAAAAATTGATTTCGAAGAAAATTTGTAGCATCACCACCTGATATTTGCTTTATCATTTGAGATTTGTTATAATCATCTTCGGTTAGATAACTTGAAAGCCATTTTGAATTGAAAGTTTGTTTTTGGTTTTGATTATTAATGCTTTTTAATTGATTTTTAACAGAATTATATGGGGTTATGTTTACCAATGAATCCAATGAACTATTTTTTTGATTTTTTGAAATCATTCTTTTTACACATGCTCCTGCAATTGTGGCAATGGTTTCGTAAGGATCATTTAGAAGTTGGATCACACGTTCTTTAATCTTATCAGAATGATATCCTTTTTGACTTAGTCTTAGAACTCCGTATGTCCAACCCAGACGGATAGAACTATCTTGATACGATGTATTTTCAAAAATTTCAAGTGTGGAAGAATCTCCACATTTTCCAATTGCTTCAATAATATATCTTCGGTTATCATTGAAGAGTTCTCCATCAAATGCTGATTTTAATAATGGAAGTGCTGATGAATGACAAATTTGACCTAATGCAAAAGCTGCTGCTCTTCTTGGCATTGGATCTTGGTCGATTTGAAGCATTTGATTTAGGTAAGGAATAGATAATGTGTCTTGAATACTAGCAAAGGCTAATGCTGCTGCAATACGATGCTCTTCTTTTTTAGCTTTCAAAAAAGGAAGTAGAGCCTTAACGTCTCTTTTATCTTGCAACTCATAAATCTGAATTAACTCATCATCAGAAAATTTATTTTTTGATATTTCGTCTGTTTTAGAGCATCCTAGTATAAATAGTGTAATCAAAAAATAGTACTTCATGAACTACAAAGTTACATATTCGGTGGACTATAATAATTCTCTATATCTGAAACAATTTTCATATAGCTAAACATTGTATTTGGTTTCTATCTTTGCACTATGTCAGTTAAAGAATGTGTAGATAAAGATTTTAGTGATTCGCTATCAACCAATGATAAAGTTGTTGTTAAATACTTTGCAAATTGGTGTGGAAGTTGCAAGTTATTTTCTTCTAAGTACAAACGTTTGTCAAATGATGATCGATTTTCAGATGTTGCATTTTTGGATGTGAATGCAGAGGATAATCCTTTAGCTAGAAAGTTAGGAGGAGTTGATAATCTTCCCTTTTTTGCAGTATTCAAAAATGGTGAGCTAGTCGAGGGTGTTGCTACTAGCAAGGAAGATAAACTTGTTGAAATGTTAAATTCAATAGCATGAAAATTGGAGTGATTAAAAAACTAGCTGAGAATTTATCAATGGATGAATTGCTAGCAGCTGAAGAAGCACTTTATAACGATTTGTCTACTCCAACACCTATAGATGGTGATAATGAGGGAGAACAATTAACTCATGTGCTTGCCGCTATATTTATCCAAGAATATGTTGAGGAAAATAATTCAGACATAAAAACAGCTTTGAGGGAATATGCAATTAAAGTGAGAAAAAGTATATCCTAGGATATAATATTGCAAAAAAAAAGGCAGTCTATAGACTGCCTTTTTTTGATTATCGATAGATTAGTTATTAGCAAGGTATTCAGCAACACTGTCAAAGTTTTCTGTTAATGCTTCTTTTCCTTTCTCCCAGTTTGCAGGACAAACTTCACCATGCGTTTCATGATGGATTAAAGTATCTAACATACGAATTGCTTCATCTACATTTCTACCAAGTGGTAAATCATTGACCAATTGATGTCTTACAATTCCATCTTTATCAATTAAGAAAAGAGCTCGGAATGCAATCATAGGGCCGTCTGTGATAAGTTCATTATTTTCGTTGTAGTCATAATCACCAAAAAGAACGCCATAATTTGTGGTTATCGTTTTTGTTGTATCAGCAATAATCGGATAATTTACACCTTCAATTCCTCCATTTTCCTTGGCTACTTGCAACCAACCCCAATGGCTTTCAACCGTATCAGTAGAACATGCAATTACTTTACAACCTCGTTCTTCAAATTTAGATAACTTTTCTTGAAAAGCGTGTAATTCTGTTGGACATACAAATGTGAAATCTTTGGGATAAAAGAAAAGGATTACGTGATTTTTCCCTTCATATTGATCTAACGAGAAATTTTCTACAAGTTCTTCTCCGTTAATTACTGCTCCGGCACTAAAATGGGGGGCTTTTTTTCCTACAAGTACTGACATATATGTTTTTGTAAATTTATGCAAAGATAAGACTAGATTTTTACATGTTTATTTTGATTTCGAATATTTTTATAGATATTTCTAATCGGACAAGAATAGATTATTTTTTACCGTAGTAATTTTTGTATTCTTTAGCTTTTTCAACATATACCAAAGCATTTTTTTTGATTTTTTCTTCTTCGATATTTGTTATTTTTCTAATAACTTTTGCTGGAGAACCTAGGACTAAGGAGTTAGGGGGTATTTCCATTCCTGATGTTACTAATGAGTTAGCACCAATGATTGAAAACACTCCAATTTTAGCGTCATTTAATATTGTTGCATTCATTCCTATAAGAACATGATCAGATAATTGAGCACCATGAACTATTGCTCCATGTCCAATGATACAGGATTTCCCAATTATGGCAGGTTTTCCTGGGTCGCAATGGATTACTGCATTATCCTGAATATTTGTTTGAGAGCCAATAGAAATACTGTCACTATCTCCTCTAATAACAGCTCCGAACCAAATACTTACATTATCGTGTAATTTAACGTTACCAATAACTGTAGCAGTGGGTGCTATGAAAACATTTTCACCTTGATTAATCTGATCTAAATTCATTCAATACGAATAGCTGTTTGGTAATAGTTATTGACCTCACCTAAAACCGTGTAATTAATGTAGTATGATTCTACCCATAATTTGAAAGCTTTGAATTCGTGCATGGGAACATTAAATTCATCAAAAAATAAAATATCCCCTTTCTTTAAGAATGGGTTTAATGTGGTAAGAACAAACAAAGTAGAATTAAATAAATCTGCATCAATATGTATAACAATTTTTCGATTTGAGGAGTATTCTTTTAAAAAAAAGGGTAAGGTTGTTTGAAATAGCCCTTGATAGAATGAGTGCCGATTTCCTTTAATCACTGGAGGAGTATTATCATTGGACATAGCTCCTTTCTTGAATGGTCCCCAATCTTCGGGTAGGCCAGTGAATGTATCAAAACCATAAAACAGGGCATTTTTATTTTTTATTTTATTCATCCACCATTTGAATGAACTACCTTGAGCGACTCCAAATTCTAAATAATCAATTTCGGCGTCAAGATTTTCGCTGTCAATAACAAAGTCAAATAATTCATAACGATTATTATAGTCAAATCCTGAATATGGATAACTGCTAAATGGAACATTCTTATTTAAATTAATCCATTGAGATGCCTTTGAAAGGTAACTTAGAGTCTCTAATGCGTCAGAAGGTAAAAACTTATGAATATTGAACCGATACAAAATTCGTTTGAGGTATCTTTTGATCCGTATCTGACTTTTCATTTTCAATTAGGATATAAATTTATATAATTTGGATAGTAATCACCTTAATGCGAATATAAACTTATGCATCAAAATTATCTTTTGCGTTTCCAACGTTTGTGTGTCCATAACCAAAATTCAGGTTGTGTATTTATTTGATTTTCAAGCTTAGATGTGTGCATCTCTGTAATTTCTCCATCCTCAGTATCTTGAGGATTTTCTGTTAATACAGACAACTTAGCAGAATAAATACCTCTTTTCCACTTATTTATTGAGCAAAAAACAACAGGTAAGTTATATTTTTTTGAAAATCGTTCAGTGCCTAATGCAACAGCAGTATCCTGATTAAGAAAATTAGTCCAATGAATATTTTTACTATATGTTGGGCTCTGATCAGCACCAAATATGGTCATTCTGGGAGTTTTATTTTTTTTAATAAAATTACTAGTTACCTCTCTTGTGTTAATCATTTTTAATCCAAATTTGCTCCTTGACGACTTCATTTTGTCATCAAAAAAGGGGTTACTTAATTTAGTGTAAATTCCAATACAGTCGTGAGGTACTATTTGATTGATGCCAACAGCTAATATTTCCCAATTATTATAATGACCTCCAACTAAGATTACATCTCTACCTTGATCAAAATAAGTTTGTAGAATTTCAGGATTCTCTATTGAAAATCTGTAATCTATCTGTTTTTGTGTTATACTAAACAATTTAATGCTTTCGACAATGATATCACTCAGATGAGTATAAAATTTTCTAGCTATTGTGTTTAGTTCTTTTTTATCTTTTTGAGGAAAAGAGTTCTTAATATTTTTAGTAACTGTTTTCTTTCGATATGGAATGATATAAAAGAATAAGAACGAAATTACGTTCGATATACCATAAATAATAGGATAGGGTAAAAGTGATATTGGTTTAATAATGAGGTAAAAAATAACTTTGCTCACAATGCAAAAATAAAAATATATATAAGTGGTTTAACTCAGTCACATGAATTAAGCAAATGCAGCATTTTTTGCACGTTTTCGTTCATGTTCCTTAAGGTGTATTTTTCTGAGACGAGTGTTTTCAGGTGTCACTTCAACGTATTCATCTACTTGAATGTATTCTAGGGCTTCTTCCAATGTAAAAATTTGAGGTGGAATCAATTTGATTTTTTCGTCAGCTCCACTTGATCTAACATTACTTTGCTTTTTTGCTTTTGTTAAATTTACAACAACATCACCTGGTCTACTGTGTTCACCAACTACTTGACCTTCATAAATTTCTTGGTTTGGAGTCACAAAAAATTTACCACGATCTTGGAGATTATTGAGTGAATATGGTATTGCACTTCCGTTTTCCATACTAATGAGAGAGCCGTTTATACGTTGAGGTATATCACCTTTGTATTCTTGAAATTCTTTGAATCTGTGGGATATAACTGCTTCGCCTTGAGTTGTTGTAAGCAATGTGTTACGAAGCCCAATTATTCCCCGAGAGGGTATTTCAAATTCAAGATGCATAACATCACCTTTAGGTTCCATTGTTAACATATTGCCTTTACGAAGTGATACAAATTCAATTACTTTACCACTGTGATGATCTGGAACATCAATCGTAAGTTCCTCAATAGGTTCGTATTTAATACCGTCTATCTCCTTAATAATAACACGAGGTTGACCAATCTGAACTTCATATCCTTCTCTTCTCATGGTTTCAATCAAAACAGCCAAATGCAAAACACCTCTTCCAAAGACTAAAAATGAATCAGCATTCGAGGTTTTTTCTAGTTTCATAGCTAAATTTCGTTCGAGTTCTAGTTCTAAACGATCTTTAATATGTCTACTTGTCACGTATTTACCCTCTTTTCCAAAAAATGGAGAATCATTTATTGTAAAAAGCATACTGATAGTTGGTTCGTCTATAGTAATAGTAGGTAGAGCTTCTGGTTCATCAATATCAGAGATGGTATCACCAATTTCAAATCCCTCTAAACCAGATATGGCACAGATATCGCCAGCATTCACAGAATCTACTTTTACTTTGGCAAGACCGTCATATAAAAAAAGTTCTTTAACTTTACCTTTTTCAACTGTCCCAACTCTTTTGACAAGTGAAACTTGTTGATTTACTTGAAGTTGTCCTCGTTTTAGCTTTCCAATTGCAATCCTTCCAGTATACTTACTATAGTCTAAAGATGTAATCATCATTTGGGTATTTCCTTCTTCTATTTTTGGTGAAGGTACATGCTCCAAAATAGCATCTAATGCAGCAAACATATTATCTGTTGGTTTTAGCCAGTCGTTACTCATCCATCCATTTTTAGCACTACCGTAAACAGTTACAAAATCGAGTTGCTCTTCCGTCGCATCTAGTGCAAACATCAAATCAAATACTTTTTCATGAACTTCATCAGGAGTACAATTTTCTTTATCCACCTTATTAACTACAACTAAAGGTTTGAGTCCTGCCTCTAAGGCTTTCTGCAGTACGAATCTAGTTTGAGGCATAGGGCCTTCAAATGCATCTACTAATAATAATACGCCATCAGCCATATTCATTACACGTTCTACTTCGCCACCAAAATCACTATGACCAGGAGTATCGATGATATTTATTTTAGTGTTTTTATATATTACGGAAACATTCTTTGATAAAATAGTAATTCCACGTTCTTTTTCTAAGTCGTTATTATCCATTACAAGTTCACCTGGTTTTTCATGATCTTTAAAAAATTTACAAGATTCAAGAATCTTGTCAACTAATGTTGTTTTACCGTGATCAACGTGAGCTATAATGGCTACGTTTCTAATATTTTGCATAATCTTTTAAAATTTGGTGCGAAGGTAACCCTTATTGTGATAGCTTACATCCATTAAATAGATAGGAGATCGATATTGTCCTTTAAAATGGCATAAAGGAAGACCAAAAAATTAAACAAAATATGGTAATAATCATATCTAATCTTAATCTGTATTATAAATGGTTAATCAAAATTGTGATCTGTTCGCTATAAAAAAAGCAAAAAATAAAAAAGAATCAGCTATGGAAACTTACTTGAAAGAAATAAATTTAAAATCAGCTTGAATATAAAACCTTTAAATTTAGTAAGTATTTATTTTAATTCGTTTGGTAAGTTCATCCACATCAGATTTGAACTTTTTGTCTGTATCAATCAAATCATTAACCGTTTGACAAGCATGAATAACAGTAGAATGATCTCTGCCTCCAAAATACATTCCTATATTTTTTAGTGAAGCTTGAGTTAGTTGTTTTGCAAAAAACATGGAAATTTGTCTTGCTTGAACAATCTCTCGCTTTCTGGTTTTTGATTTCATCAAATCTACGCTTACACTGAAATAGTCAGAAACTAATTTTTGGATAAATTCAATTGAAATCTCACGAGATGAATTTTTAACAAAGTTTTTCATCATCTTCTTAGTCATATCTAAATCTATTTCTTTTCTATTGAGAGAAGCTTGAGCTATGAGAGATATAAGTGCACCTTCGAGTTCTCTTATGTTATTGTCAACTTTGTTGGCAACGTATTCGATAACTTCTTGAGCAAACTTTATTCCATCTTGATACATTTTCTGCTCTAAAATAGAGATACGAGTATCAAAGTCAGGATTTTGAAGATCAGCAGACAATCCCCATTTGAAGCGAGATAAAAGTCGTTCATCAACATCTTTTAAATCTTTAGGTGCTCTGTCAGAGGTAAGTATCAATTGTTTGCCGTTTTGATGCAAACAATTGAAAATTTGAAAAAATATTTCTTGTGTTTTTTCTTTTTTAGCGAAGAACTGAACATCATCGACAATCAACACATCAATCATTTGATAGAAATGAAGAAAATCGTTGTAATTACCGTTTTTTGCACTGTCCACGTATTGATTTATGAATCGTTCTGAGGATACGTATAGCACAGACTTATTGCTTGAAATTTCTTTAATCCGGTTTCCTATTGCGTGTGCTAAGTGTGTTTTTCCTAGACCAACACCACCAAAAATCATTAAAGGATTGAAGGCAGTACCTCCTGGTTTATTTGCTACAGCATAACCAGCTGATCGAGCTAATCGATTACATTCTCCCTCAATAAAATTATCAAATGTATAAGAAGCATTGAGTTGTGAATCAACGTTAAGTTTCTTTAACCCAGGTATTATAAATGGATTATGAATGTTATTAGACAGGTTTATAGGCATTCCCATCTCGTTCTTGTTATTGTGAGTAACATTACGAGTGGGCATGTTTACCGTATATGGCCTGCTGCTTCCGGCACCTGAACTATCAACAATAACATTGTATTCAAGTTTCGAACCTGGACCTAATTCCTTTTCTAAAGTTTTTTTAAGAAGAGCGACATAATGTTCTTCCAGCCATTCATAAAAGAATTGACTGGGTACTTGAATTGTTAAAACTTTTTCTTCAAGTTTTATAGGTTTTATAGGTACAAACCAAGTTTTAAAACTTTGTGGATTTACGTTATCTTTGATTGTTTGGATACAATTTTTCCACACAGTTTCATATTTTTCGCTCATTTAATTATCTAGTTTTTTAGCATTAATGGTTTAGATAAGTAGACTAAAGCTATAGTCTACTAATACTCTCGCAAGTTGAGGTAAAAAAAGTTTTTAAAAAAATATTTTTAGTATTGATTTTATGAAATTTTTTCATATAAATAGTTATTTAAATATGCCATATCATTGTTATTATGCTCATAATCAATGCGTCCCAAATTTAGACCAGCCCATCCGGTTTGGTTAATAAATACATTTTGGTTTATTTGATTACCGATTTTGTGTGGAGCTTTTAAAAATGTATGTGTGTGTCCACCTAAAATTAAATCAATATTTTCAGAATTTTTAGCAAGAATTATATCACTTACTTTATCAGATTTGTAGCTATAACCTAAATGTGATAGACATATAACTAAATGACAACCTACTGATTTGAGTTTTTTTGCTATTTGATTTGCTCTGTTTATTGGGTTATGATAAACAATATTTCCATAATTTTCTGTTGGAACTAATCCATTTAATTCTATTCCTATTCCAAAAATCCCCACTTTAAACTTCCCTTTTTTAATAATGGAGTATGGGTCTATATGACCATCAAGCAAAGTATATTTCAAATCATAATTAGCACATAAAAATTTAAATGAAGCATGTGGTATTTGTTTATGAAGACCCTCAATGCCAAGATCAAAGTCATGATTGCCAAGGGTGGCGAAATCATAATTCATTTCACTCATTAATTTAAACTCCAATTCACCACCATATTGATTGAAGTATGGTGTTCCTTGGAAAATATCACCACTATCTAATAATAATACATTTTTATACTTAGATCTGATTTCCTTTATAATAGATGCTCTTCTTGACGCACCGCCCATTCCAGGATATTTTTTATGATTAAGTGAAAAGGGGTTAATATGACTGTGCCAATCATTGGTGTGTAATATTACCAGACGCTCATTATTCGATCCCCAAGTGGTGATGGGAGAAAAAGATAGCCCAGCAGTTAATAATCCCGCTTTTTTTATAAAATCTCTTCTATTCATAATTCACGTTTATCATTGCTTAAAGGTAATGGATTATGTGTTTTTATATAGTCAATTAACGCATCTCTAATTTTGATTTTGGTATCCCATCTTTGAGTAGCTTTAGATAAGAATCCATAACCATCGCCACCATTAGCCATGTAATCATTGATAGCAATATAATAATATAGCTGATTTTTGGGTATATCTCGAAGCATTTGAAATTTTTCAGACATGGGTTCACCGCCTTTCTCTAAAATATGTATAAGTAAATCTTGGGCAATTTCATTAGATATTTTGAGGACAGTAATTTGATTTTCGAATGGCATTAGTTCAAAGATTTCACCAAGTGTGATATTACCTGAGTCTAATGAGCTTCTGATACCTCCATAATTCAATATGCAAAAATCAACAGTATAGCCTTCTTTTACAGATTTATACAAAATGGCGTCTGCCATCATGTTACCTAATATACTAGAAGGTTTTTGTTTTTCGATAAACTTGGGGTTAAAACCAATGATTTCATTCATTACATTATCTAGACCTTTTGCATACGGTTTAATGATTTCGTCAATTTCAGGATTGTTTTCATAGTTTGAAGTAATTGACAAATTAGAAGAAATCTGTGGGTGAATTGATTGTTCAGTTTTACAATTAACAAATAAAATAACACAAAGAAAAAAAACGCTTTTTGATTGATTGGGCATCTCATACAAATCTACGTATTACGGTTATTTATCTTAACCAATATATCCAAAAATCGAAAAAAATAATTCGTTGATAGAAGTTTAACATTAGAAGAATAAGTTTGACTTACTTTGAAGTATAAATCGTGAATATTTTTCAAAATATCAAGGAGGCTTTTGTTTCTATAAGAACTAATATTACAAGAACAATTATAACTTGTTTGATCATATCATTCGGTATAATGGCGTTAGTAGGAATTTTAACAGCTATTGATGGAATTGAAACTAGTTTAGTTAAAAATTTCAGTTTTATGGGTGCTAATTCGTTTAATATTCAGAATAGGTCTTCTGGCTTCATGTTAGGGAGAAATAAGAAAAGAGTCTACTATGAATCCATTTCATACAAACAAGCTTGTGAGTTTAAAAGTCGATTCGATCAAAATGCAGTTGTTTCGGTTAACTCAAGCAATACTTGGACAGCAACTGCAAAATATGGCTCGAATAAGACAAATCCTAATACACCAATTTTAGGTATTGACGAGGCTTATTTACGTGTTGCAGGTTATGAATTATTGAGTGGTCGTAATATTGCAGTGAGTGACGTTGAGAGAGCATTACCAGTAGTGGTTATTGGACAAGAGATTAAAGAAACATTGTTTGGTAATCGAAATTGTATTAACCAATTTATTCGTGTTGGAGGCGTTAAATTAAAAGTAGTTGGTTTGTTATCTAAAAAAGGCGGTGCATTCGACTTTGGTGGTGATCGGGTAATTCTTGTGCCTGTATCTTTATCTAGGGTTAAATTTTCTGTTTCAAATCTCAGTTATAATATTGGTGTTGCCATTGATGATGTGAATGGGATAAAAGAAATGGTTGATTATTCTACAATTTTATTTAGACAGGTTCGTCGTCAGAAAGTGAAAGAAGAAGAAAACTTTAGCATAATAAAATCAGATAGTATTTCTAAATCTCTATTAGAAAACCTTAGCTTAATATTATTAGGTGCAGTTTTTATCGCTTTAATTACTTTATTAGGTGCAGCCATTGCTTTAATGAATATTATGCTTGTTACGGTTACGGAACGCACAAAAGAAATTGGAATACGAAAGGCTATCGGAGCCAAAAGCTCAATAGTTCTAAATCAGTTTGTTATTGAAGCGATTACTATTTGCCAAATTGGTGGATTTGGAGGGATAATTCTCGGCTTAGCTATGGGCAATTTAATTAGTAATTATATCGGTGGTACGTTCATTGTTCCATGGCGTTGGATTTTTTTAGCCATAGGTGTTTGTTCGATGGTAGGTTTGGTTGCCGGAATTTGGCCAGCTCGAAAAGCAGCACGTATTAATCCAATTGAGGCACTTAGGCATGAATAAAAAAATCCCAACTGGAGTCGGGATTTAAGTATTTATTCGAAAAATAAAGTTTTAATTATTCTTGAACTACGTCTACATCTATCTCAACAGATACTTCTTTATGAAGGTTAATTTTTGCTTTGTATGCACCAATATTTTTCATTTCTGGAGCAGAAATTTTACGTTTATCAATTTCAAAACCTCGATCTGTCAAACTTTTAGCAAGTTGTAGTATAGTCACAGAGCCAAAAATTTTACCATTTGATCCTGCTTTGGTTGGAATAGTAATCTTAAGATTTTTCATCTTTCCAGCTATAGCCTCAGCTTCGGTTTTAATTTTAATCTGCTTGTGAGCAGCTTGCTTTATATTTTCTTCAGCCATTTTTATTGCTGACGGAGTAGCAATAGCTGCTAACCCTTGGGGTATTAGGTAATTTCTACCGTATCCGTTTTTAACTTCAACGATGTCATTTTTTTCACCAAACCCTTTCACATAATCTTTTAATATTAATTTCATATAGTTTTGAATTAAGGGGTTTGAATTATTTCATTTCGTCGGCAACGTATGGTAACAACGCAATATGTCTGCATCTTTTCACAGCTACGGCAACTTTTCTTTGATATTTTAAGGATGTGCCTGTTATTCTTCTTGGTAGAAGTTTACCTTGCTCATTGATGAATGCCATAAGGAAATCAGGATTTTTATAATCGATGTACTTAATACCACTTTTTTTGAAGCGACAATATTTTTTTGGACGTACAACTGGGGTTCTGGTATATCTTTTTCTTTTTGCCATATTATGATTCCTCCACTTCGTTAGTTGTTGATTCTACCTTTGCTTTTAGGACAGGTTCTTCTTTAGCTACTTGTTTAACTGCAGCAGTGTCTTCCTTTTTCGGCTTAGGCTTGTTAAATTCTCCGTTTCTTCTTCTTTCATTATATTTTAATGCATGCTTATCCAGTTTAGTTGTTAGATAACGGAGAACTTGCTCATCTCTTCGGTAAGCAAGTTCAAGTTTATCTACAATCTCTGCATCTGCATCGGCTGCAAACTCAAAAATCTGATAGAAACCTGTTGTTTTGTTCTGAATGGTATAGGCCATCTTAGTTAGCCCCCAATTTTCTTTGTGGATGAGCTCTCCACCATTTTCTGTAATCAACTTTTCGAAAGAATTTGCTGCATCTTGCAACATCTTATCGCTAAGTACGGGTGTCAATATGACTACAGACTCGTAATTTGATTTAGCCATTTTTATTAATGTATAATTTTTAGGGGTGCAAAAGTAATTTTTTTTCTTAAATCGAAGTCAAAATCAGTTTACTTTTTTGCGTTTAAATGATCCAATGATTTTTGATGCTGATTTTGAACAACTTTATCCATTTTTTCAACACTACTTGTTTATCTATTTTGTGGGGGTGTAATTTGCATAAAATTATAATGGGAAGTTATTTAGTAAGTGCTAGAAAATATCGTCCAGAATCGTTTGATACAGTAGTTGGCCAAAAGCACATTACAGAAACTTTAGTCAATGAAATTACGAACGACAGATTAGCACAGGCTTTTTTATTTTGTGGTCCTCGTGGAGTTGGTAAAACTACATGTGCTCGGATTCTCGCCAAAGAGATAAATAAAAATACGGTACCTGAGGGTTATGATTTTTCATATAATATTTTTGAGTTGGACGCTGCATCCCATAATTCTGTAGACGATATTCGGTCGCTTACAGAGCAGGTACGGATTCCTCCTCAGACTGGAGAATACAAAGTTTATATTATTGATGAGGTTCATATGCTTTCGCAACAGGCTTTTAATGCTTTTTTGAAAACATTAGAAGAACCACCTAATTATGCCATCTTTATTCTAGCAACTACCGAAAAGCATAAGATTTTACCAACTATACTCTCGCGTTGTCAGGTATTTAACTTTAATCGAATACAGGTATCGCAGATTGTAAGTTATCTTCAACAAATAGCCTTAGAGGAAAATATTACAGCTGAAGAAAGTGCTCTGCACCTAATTGCTCAAAAAGCAGATGGTGCCATGCGAGATGCTTTATCTATTTTTGACCAAATGGTCAGTTTTAGTGAGGACGAAAAAGTAACCTATCAAGCTGTCCTTAACAGCCTCAATATTTTAGATTATGAATACTATTTTAGAATAATCGATTCCTTTCTTGAAGGAGATATAAGTGGTGTATTAGTTTTGTTTGATGAAGTACAAAGCAATGGTTTTGACGGTCAAATTTTCCTTAATGGACTTGCTAATCACCTAAGAGATTTATTAGTTGCTAAAAATGCATCTAGCCAACAACTAATTGAAAAATCAGAGGAGATATCTGGTAAGTATTTGACGCAATCCAAATCAGTTACTCATTCTTTTGTAGTAAATGCTATTAATATAATTGGTGAAGCAGACATGAATTACAAGTCGAGTCATAATCAACGATTACATGTTGAGATTTGTCTAGTTAAATTGGCATCTCTTCAACATGCTATTGACGTGACTAAAAAAAAAAGTCTAAACGTTTAGTCCTTAGCGAATCAGGTTTTTTTGATAATTTTTTTGATTCTAATACTGAGGATGATTCGGATACACCTAAAGCTAAACAAAGTTCTAATATTTCAGAAAATCAAGATAGTCAAGAAGTAGTTCGAATTGGAGGGCTGAAAAACATGATGAAGTCTGTAGGTGTAAAGTCAAAGATTACTGAACTAAGTTCCGATGATATTCCCAAATCTGAATCCATTAAGAATAGTATGCTTAAGAGTCTTACGTTGGATGAATCAAGGCGTTTGTTCATATCCTATGCTCAGGAGTTAACTACTCAAAAAAGAACAAGCTTGGCGGCATTTCTTTCGGATCCGTTGCTAAAAATAGGCGATAACAATACTGTCATATTTACCGTAGGTTCTAAAATTGTTGAGACTGAAATCAAAGAAGAAGCGGTAAAAATAGTAGCTCATTTTGAGAAAAATGGTTACGCACTCAACAAACTAAACTGTAAAGTAAATGCAAAGCAAATAAGTGATTATAAAATGTTTACACCCAGACAACAATTTGATTCTTTTGCTGAAAAGTACCCAAAGCTGAATGACTTTGCCGAGCGGTTTTATTTAGATTTTGATTGAAAAATGCTGAGAAATTAAATGCTTGCTTCAACAATCAAGTTCGGTTCAAATACGACATTATGCCATGTACGAGCAGAACAAAATAAAATTAACTTTTGTAAAGTAACGTAATTCCACCAACCAATTCTCCGAATGATCTCAAATATTGGATTTTGGTTTCGAACTAGTCCTCCATGCACACGAGTATTTAAAAATCCAATACTTTTCAATACTTGAAGTGCTGAGCTTTTATTTAAAAAAGTTTCATGACTAACATCACCGAAGGCGTATAAACTTGTTTGAGGAGCATCCATGTTAGGGGTTCTAAGTATTATCTTTCCTCCAGGGTTGAGGCATTTTTTTGCTTTAGATAAAAATCTCATTAGCTCATCTTTTGTGAAATGTTCAATTATATCTAGACCAACCAATACATCCACTTTTTCATTTTTATCAAAAAAGTCGTTAATATCACTACAGTAGATATTTTTCATACCAAGTTTGTGAGCTACGTTTACTTGCTCTTGACTTATGTCATAACCAGATACGTTGGAATAACCTGCATCCAAAGCAGGTTTTATGAATGTACCATACCCACACCCTAAGTCTACTATTTTGGCATCCCTATTTTGAGGAAGAAGGTGTATAAGCTCACGTTGATTGTGGCGGGCTTGTTGGTGCAACATAGCCACATGATCAATATTTAATTTATTGACTTGTGTACTGAAGTAATTATCATAAATGATGTCTCGATAGTTGAGCATATGCTTGCAAACTTATATTATTTTTGCTCGATGCTCAAAAGCTATTTTCATAAAAATTTGCTTGAGGCTGGTTGTGATGAGGCTGGAAGAGGTTGCTTGGCTGGTCCTGTTTTTGCAGCTGCAGTAATTCTACCTCCTCGAGTAAGATTACCATTGCTCAATGATTCTAAAAAATTATCGTCAGATGTTCGCAATCTTCTTCGAAAGCAAATTGAAGAAAAAGCATTAGCATGGGCTTTGGCAAGCTGTTCAGAACGTGAAATAGAAAATTATAATATTCTTAATTCTAGTATTCTTGCTATGCAAAGGGCTGTACAGCAATTATATATTCGACCAGAACATCTT
>CESO01026459.1_pt1 | contig 24452 bp, 29 predicted proteins | sample 356341 | NCBI WGS metagenome assembly CESO01 (sample SAMEA2621812, study PRJEB7988) | marine metagenome | biome: marine biome (ENVO:00000447); feature: deep chlorophyll maximum layer (ENVO:xxxxxxxx); material: "saline water (ENVO:00002010), including plankton (ENVO:xxxxxxxx)" | depth 35 m | reverse complement strand
CAACATTATATAAAGCTTAAAGAAGAGTTCGATAAACAGGTCGCCCAGGTACTATGCGGTGAACTTCTCGAACTCCATTTACCTTTACATATAGATATGTTTTTTTTAAGAAGCAGTAAGAGAAAGTTTGATTATATAAATCCAGCACAAACAGTACAAGACCTTATGGTTAAGTATGATTGGATAGAAGATGATAACTGCGACATAATAGTACCACACTTTAGTGGCTATAGAGTCGATAAAGAAAATCCTGGAGTAATTATTAAAGTTTTAAAAAATGGAAAACAATAAACCAATACAGTGGGGGTGGGAAAAAGGTAACCCACTTAATATGAGAAGTAAAGAACACGTAGAATTTCTTATAGAACAATACAATCGTAACAGACCTGTTGAAAAGCAAGTTAGTAATATGGCTGAGCTTAACAGAGCTTTATTAACTAACGAAATAAAAAACTTTGGTATGCGTAGTGTTACAATTACAGAACGCAGAGTATATCATAAGGTAGCTAAGATAACAATAGAACTACCTAAAGATTTACCATTAGAAGATACTATGGAGTGGTTAGAAGATAACACAGGTAAGTGGGAACAATCTTTAGATAATAAATTTAAAGATGCTACTCTTGAATACGGTATAGGATTAGATAATCCATCATGTAAACACATGAATAAATCTGAATCAGACAGCGAAACAAGATATGATGTTAATAACGAAAACTATGGAGGGAACGTATAATGGCTAGACAAACACATAAAAGTAGGTTACTAGAATACCTTAAGGAATACAAAAGTATTACATCCTTAGAAGCAATAAGAGATTTAGGTAACACTAGATTATCAGCAAGTATATTCATCCTTAAAGAAGAGGGGCATAATATACAAACAGAAAACGCACAAGTGGCAACACGTTGGACAAACAAAGACGGTAGCCGTAAACAAACAACAGTAGCTAAATACACATTGTTATGATACAAATAAAAGGAAGCAGAGAGGTAGAACCTTTAGAGGATAGTTATATATACAACGATGATACATACTTTGCAGACAGGAAGTATGCAACCAACTCAATGCTTAAGGTAGCAATGAAGAAATGTCCTAAAGAATTCTTTTATTATCTAGACGGAGAAACACCAACAAGCGAAGCGTTCCTTATAGGTTCAGCGTTTCATTGTTTAGTGTTAGAGAACGAAGAGTTTGATGGCAGGTATGCTGTAGCACCTAGCGTAGACAAGCGAACAAAGGCAGGCAAAGAAATGTATGCAGAGTTTGCTGAACAGCATGGAGAAAAAGAAATACTTACAACCAATCAGTATAATAAAATTACTGCTATGCACGCAGCTTTATTAAGACATGAAGGGGCGATGAATCTTTTATCAGGAGGTGAGGCAGAAAAGATATTTTTCTGGAGAAATATAGTACACGAAACATTATGTAAAGCTAAGATAGATTACATAAATGAAAAAGACGGGTACATAGTAGATGTCAAGACAATGCAAAACACTGATAAAGAATCGTTTGTAGAGTTTGCTGAGAAGTATAACATATACCAGCAAGCAGCATTCTATTTACACGGTACAGGTATGAAAGACTTTTACTTTATAGCTGTTAGTAAGAACGGACCTATGTCTGTAGGTATATATAAACTTAGTAGAACATCTCTTGACAAGGGCCGAATAAGTTTTAGCGTTGGTCTATCTGATTATAAAAAATGTATTAACGCTAAGCCTTCAGAATGTGAAGCTAACTATGGAGGGATATGCGAGATATAACTAAGTTTAAACGAAGAGAACTTGTATTTGTTTACGGAACATTAAGGAGTGGTCATCACAACCACTCTTTAATTCGTAAATCAAGAAAGATAGGTCTAGGTAAAACTAAAGAAAAGTATGCACTGTATCATACCAGCATACCTTTCTTGTATGAAGATGAAAAAATACATCAAGTTATAGGAGAGTTGTATGAGGTAAACTCTGCAACAAAAGAAGACTTAGATATGTTAGAAGGTCATCCAGTATTTTACAGAAGAAAAAGAGTACCTGTATTAGTAGACGACAAGCAATACACAGCTTGGTTATACTTTGGTGCAAAACAAGGACGGTTAATAGAATCAGGGGATTATGAAAAGAAATAAAGAAAAAAATTACGTAAGGTCAAGAGAAACTTTTGAACAAAGAATGGCAAGAGTTTCATTAGAAAACCATAATAATAGTAAATATAAAAAAATATGTTTTAAATTAGTCGAAGATTTAATGGGAGTAGAAAAGGAAGAAATGTTAAAGTCTAGAAAAAGACAGAACGTTTTAGCTAGACATCTTCTACACTACGCATTAAGAACTAAAACTACTTTAACATTAGAAGCTATAGGTTTGTTAACTAAAAGAGACCACGCTACAGTTATACATGGATACCATTATATAAACGACAGTATGTATGATGACTACATAAGTGTACTTAAAAAATGTGTAGATGAAGAATGCATACCTGAGTTATTTAAAACCAGAGATATGTTAGAAACTGCAGTATCTCATAACAGAGCTAAGTCCACTAGAGTAGAAAACATATATAGCGTTATATTTAAAAACATTAAATTATTTCAATATGAAAATGCCAATATTCTTCAACCTAATAAAGTACCAAGTGAGGTACTACGGAAAGAGACGAGGGCAGACCGTCTTGAAAGAGAAATGCGAGGTGCATAGCAGCAGGGAAGTAAGTATAGGAGACAGCATAGAGCTGTTAAACAACCCTGCATATAATAGTAGCATGCTTAACAGGCTTAAAAAAGAGCATCAAAAAAGAGAAGGATGCGAAATAAAAGTTATAGATGTTGCACCAATTGCACAGTGTGGATACACTAATGATAGATTTGAAGAGGAGTTACGACCTAACTCTTAATATGTAACAAGTCGGTTACAACTCTATAGACCAAGCGTAGTACGTGTGCTACATGTTTAAATCAGCTTGGTCGAACTCTCTGTTTTTACTTATTAAGAGTTTTTGGAATTTAAATGTTTTCAGAGAGTATAATACGTGAGCAAGCTACGTGAGTGCTGCACAACATACGAGAGTGGGCTGCGTGAGTGCTACATATGCTAAATCCTAGCTTTAAGCAATATGGGCTAGGTTGTTCTTGTATTCGGGGGGGAAGTTGAGATTTGGTCGTCCATGCAACCCCCCTAATACTTTTAAAAAACCAAAATTATGGAATTTGTTTTATTAGTAGTAATAGTTATAGGTGCATACGCTTATTATGAATATGCAGTGTATAGCAACATTAAAAAAGAAAATGAAAGGAATAATAAAAACCGCAGTACAGAATGCTGTAAGAAAAGGGAAGTCCCTAAGAGTAGTAAAAAGGTATCTAAAGCTAAAGTACAGAATAAACGTAAGCCTGGACGCCCTAAAAAAAAGAATAAGATATGAGTAAGTCTAAGAAAGAATCGCTAACTAAAGCTCAGAAAGAGCGAGAAGCACATTATAATAAGTGCCAAAAGATATACAACGATACGGTTATGAAATTTACTGATGAGCAGAAAATGGCTTTCAGTTTAATGATAGAAGCGTTTAGATATAACTTTGCTTTAGACCAATGTATTGAGTTCACTAAGTGGATAGATAAAGAAGCAAATGTAGAGCATGTATATAACGCTTACATGGAGTTTCAGAATTTTCAAAACGAAATGAAGAAAGCAGGTAAAGAAGAGTCTGCCTTAGAAACTGTAAACTAAATAAGAGGCTACGCAAGTAGCTTTTTGTTTACCCATAAGCAATGCACAGTAGTTATTTAATAGGTACGTTGTAGTAGTACTCGCACTGCATTCCTTTAGTCTTGTGCCATATAAATGCATGTGCTCTCTTATGTGAAGATATATATCCACTATCATCATGCCATTGGTCAGTAGGTGACATACTTCCTAAGTGCCTTACTGCAATACCATTGAGTTCTTCTACTTGTCCCATAATATTCGTTTTAAGGCTATGTAGGTGTCCTCTATGGACTTCAATGTGTTTTACTTTACTCCATACCTCACGAAAGCGTTGAGAGATTACAGAGGCTAAATTCTTATAGTTCTTTACTCTATGTCCGTGGTCGAATATAAGTAAGCACTCTCCGTATACATATCCTTTCATTAAAGGTCTGCTGTTGTCTACAGTTATGTGCTCTGTTTTTTCGTATATAGCTTCTAGTGCATCACCCATATGTAGCATAGATTCCTCATCATGATTACCTGGGATTACGACAACCCGAACAGGAGCAAGAGAAGAGAGCATATTGATACATTCAACTAGCAACTTTCTACCATACCTATAAGCGTCATAAGCAGAAACAGAATTGTTTTGTGGCGTACCTTTAGTAGTAGAAGCAAATGGATTAGCTTTATCTATATTTAAGAAATCATTACCTACTACAAATACTATTTCTTCGATTTTGAATCCTCTCGCTCTGTGAAAAAGGGAATCAATAGCATTGTGAAGCCTAGTCCTAGCCACATCAAGAGAATAATCATCACCGTCAATGCCCAACTTACCAAGATGCAAGTCGTATGCCCCAATTTCAAGCAAATATCCTTCTTCATCTTTTGTATTATTTTTAAAAGTAGGTTTAAATGCATAGGATGAAAAAGTTTCGAATAAGTCTTGTTTTAAATCTTCCCTTAATTTAGTTAAATTTTCCCAGATGTTAATCTTCTTAAACTTAGCTTTAGTTCTATACATTGTTACGGTAACAGGCTTCCTGTCGTTATCAAACCCCGTAACTTCATATGTACCTATATCAAACCAATCAACTTCCCAGGTATCTAAATCTACACTGCAGTTTTTTATAAGGTCATCAAGAGATTTAACTCTTTTACTGTCTTCAACAGAAATAACTAAAGAATCTTTTTGTTCATTCTTAGTTATTTTCTCATCATTAATAGATGAGTTTTGACTTATTTCAAATTGATTTTCAAATTGCAATCTTAAGCGTCTTGCAATACTTCTTACTTGTTCGTATGTACTATCAAACTTTTTTGCAGTTTCAGAATAATCTTTCCGAAGCTTTTCAGGCATGTTTATTAAGTACTCCCTGATTTTATCATTTTTTTCCACGATTTCTTGCTCTATTTTTAGATTGCTTTTCTTTTACTAACTTACCTTTTTTAGTGTGAGACATATCTTTACCGTCTTTATTTCCGTAAGTCTTAGCCTTTCTGTTAGCTTTGTTTAGCTTAGCTCTATACTTTTTACGCTCAGGTGTAGAATGATATGCTTTATCGTAAGCCTGTTTCTTTTTTTTAGCCTCAGGATTTGCAGCGTAGTACTTTGCGCTTTTGCTTTTACCTTTACTTTTTCCAGCTAATGTATTTCTTGCCATTACTAAAGTTCTTTTGGTTCAAATAAAAAAGCAAAATAAAAAAGAGGTAGGTAAAAATGGTGCTCCCAGTATGGGTGAGTCTCAGATGGCTCAAAAGTTCTAAAACCAAAAAGAATACCTGTATATAAACCTATTTCTAGTCTTCGCATTACATTATATTTTTTAAATTAACTCCTATATCTTCTAACCACTTTCTTACATCTATCCCTGCTGAGGTATCAAAAAAAAGTGATGAACATCCTACTTTTAAATTTTGATTATATAGTAGGTGATACATCACTACGTGCTCTAGGCTATCGTATTGCTTCCAGGTAGCGGTATCAGATGCTTTGCCATCAAGTTTGCCACCTATGTATGCTATATGCTTGTAAGTCTCGTTACTAGATGGGTGCTCTGACTCCGCTTTGTACCTTGAAAGCTGTCCATTAAAGTGGACTATATCGCAAGATACGCTTAAATTATATTCTTTTTTCTCAGGCACATATTCTTTCTCTGTTCCTGTAGAATGTATAATTAAGTATTCAATCACTTCTTTCTAATCTTTTCTATAGACCTTCCAGCAAAGTAAGCTCCATATACAGTTATTAAAAGTGTTTGATAAATCGGAACATATGCTGGAGCTATTTTGAAACCCCCTGCATTTCCATCAAATATAGATATAACAACAAACATTGCCGTTAAGAATATACAAATTAAAGGTCTTATGTTCTTAGAAAGCCAGTTATCAGACTTCATGTCAGCTTCCCATCGCTTTGTGACTTCTTGTTGTGCCTGAGATTCGGCTTGCATAAGAACTTCTTTTATCTTACGTTGAGCTTCTAGTTTTTCTTCTTTAGATGTAGTTAAATTATCAAGCACATCACCGACCTGCTTAACAACTCCTCCACCTAAAAAGTTTAATAATTTACTCATAGTGTAGTATATGTATCAGCATATCTATAAGAGGTATCACCATCTTTATCTTTATATGCTTCTAATATTTCTTTTCTATTATTTTTTTCTTTTAATGATATATGTATCCAAGCAAAGTCAAATTCATTTATCATTTGGTCAAATTCTATATTAGATTTAATAACCCAATCATAAATAACTTTGTTATCCATTTGACCTTTAGACCAAAACTGTATGTCAACAGCTTCAGCTTTACTATGTTGTGATTTTTTACTTCCTCCTATAGCACGATTCAATTCTGGGCTACGATAACCTGATGTAATCCTAATAGGGCCAATCTCATCACGCATAGGTTGTATAAGATTAGTTATAAGACGCTGCATACTTTTTAAGTGAGCGTTCTTTGGAGTATTATCTATACTTAATCTTTTAGCAGTGTTACTTCTAGTAACTTCTGATAACGTAAAATTCTTACTTAGTCTCATTTATTAAAATGCTTCCATTATTATACCATCTATAGACTCTTGTACTTCTTTTTTAGTAGCCTCCATAGTCATCATAATGTTGGCTTGAAATCTTTTAATCTCTTCGTTGTTATTAAATACAACTAATGTAGGTACTACTACTATTTTATATTCGCTTGCCCATCTTGAGTCAGCTGCTATATCAACACGCTGTGTTTCGCAATCTGTAAGCTTAGGTAACCAAGCTATTGCGTTTGCAGAATTAAAACTAGCATTAAATTCTACTACATGTAACCCGCTAGGGAAATCTTGTGAACAAACGTTTGTTGATAAAAACAGCAGGAATATACTAATTATTTTTTTCATAACCTTATTTTAATTGGTCAATCTTATCTTCCATCCTCAGCATTTGTGTTTTTATTTCTTTAACATCGTCTTGTGTAGACATAATTGTTTGGCGAATTAACTGGTCTTTCATGTCATACTCCATGCGTGTAATCTCAGGGTCGAGAGGGAGAGGTAATTCTTTAGCTTCTGCTATATCATTTTGAAGAGTAAACCACATACCTACTAGGGTAAATATAAGAACTGCTATTCCAGCTAATGTTTTTAAGCTTATATTAAAAGATGTTTCTTCACTTAATTCTTTTGTCATTTTTTAAAATATTACATAATTAAAACCTACACTAAAGTTGTGCCATTTTCTATTCCAGTATTTATTGTACTTACCCTCTACAAATATACCTAAACTTTTGTTAAACTTATACCCAAAGATTAACCCACCTGAGTAGTCAACCCATTGACCTTCATTAAATTCGTAGTATGAGTACGCACTCCTAGTGTTTACGTGGTATGGCATAACATTACCCCAGCTATGTAACCAAAAATCTTTTGTAAAATGATAATAATCAAACCCTAATACAAAAGAATATTCTACTATATTTTTTATAGAGTTTCTTTGTTTTTCTACATAATTATTTATAACTTCAGGTATTACAACCTCTTCCCATACCTCTTGGCTGTTAGCTACAAGCTGTCCGTCAGGAGAAAAATACTCTCCCCCTAGAGTGATGTTGTACCCTTCTTGCAGAGCTAGGTATGTATAATGTAAAGTACCGTTATCTAATACCCAGTCTGCTAAGGGGTCAAAACCGTAAGGTTCGGCAAGTCTTTGAACTAAACCCCCGTTAAGCGAAAGCTTGCCAGCCCTTACTTTTAATCTAAACCTCTCTGATGCTTCAAAGTATTTTATGTCTGCAAATCCATCTTCTAAATACTCTACTTTACTAACCCACTTGTCAGCAACATATCTTACAAAATGATGTTGATTAGTGTAGTTAATACCTAAACGCCTTACAAAGTCAGCTTCAAATAAATATTCAAAACCATCAACTCTACCAATTGTAGCGGCATCTGAGTAAGAATTTTCCGTACCATTATAAAAAGTGTTGGCTCTGTTCTCATATCCAAATCGTTTTATTTTTCTAATACCTATGGATAAAGTATAATCAAAGGGAGTTTGTATAATGTTTTCTTCTAAAGCTCCAGATGTTACAGACCAGATTTGATTATCACTTAATGACGTACCTCCATTTACTGCAGTATATACAGTAGAATACTTAAATATTTTATGTAACCCTTGTGCGCTACTATTAGTTGATATAAGTATAAATAATATAGTCCACGCTACAGCCATACCTAACCAAAAAAACATATAAGCTATTGCAGGCGTAACTTTTTTTAATAATCTTTTCATCTCTTTAATACGCTTTTAGTAGTTGTAACTCCATCATATGTTACGCTAAAATAGTATACACCTGATTCTAAAAGACTTACATCTAGCTGATTTAACCCTTCTTGAGTTTGGCTTTCTTTAATTTTAATTACAATCTTTCCTAACGAATTATATACAATTGCACTAAACTTACCGTTAGTTAATATGTTTAATAAGTCTTTAGCTGGAACAGGATATATAACTACATTATGTCCTCTTAACAAATCTCTAGTGTCTAACTCACTATCTGAGCTGCAAGACCAATATAGTTGCTGACATTTTTCATCCCACTCGTTGTTACAGCAAAAAGGGTCTACCATAATTACCCAAGCATAACATGTATCGTTTAGCCAATATGGTATACCAGGCCCATCAATACAACCTGCATCGTATAAACACTCAGCATCTGTATTAGCAAATGCGTCATAGTTGTACGCATCAGTGTTCATACACCCTTCTACAATCATTTCACATTCTGCTCCTGCGTTTGCATTTGCATCATAATTAAACGCTGTAGAATCCATGCATCCATAAATAAAAGGAATACAACTAAAATCCTCTGTGTTAGCGTCTATATTATAATTAAAAGCTTCTGGGTCAGTGCAACCAAGAACTGTTGTAAAACAAGCTCCTTCAAGCTCTACATTAGCTATAGGGTCATAGTTATCAGCTAATAAATCCATACAACCAAAGTGTAGGCAAGATTCTTCTGCAGTATTAGCAAAAGGATTGTAATTCCAAGCGCTAGAGTCCATACAACCATATATTATAGCGACACAACTTCCATCGTCAACATTTGCGATAGAGTCGTAGTTAAATGCGAAGGGTGCGGTACAACCTTGTATAACGTCTATACAGCCACCATCATTGGTATTTGCTGTTGCATCGTAGTTTAAAGATTGTTCATCCGTACACCCATATACTTTTGGTACACAATAATCTCCGCAATAAGGAATACTATGGTACACATGCCAAAAAGGTGGTGCATAAGCTTGTAAAGCTCCAACTCCATTATCAGCAAATGGATACATCCCGCCTTGTAGCGTTATGTCACCTGATGAGTTAATAAGTCTAAATGAATTGTGCATAGTCTGGAAAGCGACTTCTGCAGGGGGAGTTTGTGAGCTAGCTATTTCAAAATAATAAACCTTAACTGGTTTATCTGTATATAATGTTATGTCAAACTGTTGTGAATATTCTCCTGGTCCCATTGTATATGTCCCAAGTATGCTGTCTTCTTGCGCTATCCCTATATAACAATCTCCCCAACCATCAGCTGCGTCATCCTCTATAATAAGAGTGTACTCGCAGACAGGTATAACCTCGTTTAATGTAGCGTTTAGGTTGTAATTAAAAGCATTTTCGTCTATACACCCTAATGTATGTAATGTTTCGCAAGAACCGTCATCAAAGTTTGCATCTGGATTAAACTCTATATAAGAGTTGTTAGTGCATCCTTCAAGTGCAGGTATATCGCACTGTTGTAACCATATAGGTCCTGAGTATGCAGCACTACCAAAGGCAGCGTCTTCTAATACCCATAACGTATCTAAGCTACCACAAGGCTCTGCGTCTCCAAGCATTACAAAGCCTCCATCTGTGCTGTTATATAAAGAACCCTCTAAACCATCACCGTATATATCACTTAATATAAGTTCTACACCAGTTTCAGGTACACATAAGTCGTATATAATAGTTTGATTAGATTGCTCATAAGAATACTCTCCTGCCACTACATTATCTACAGGTTGTCCTGTAGTTATGTCTGTTAATATCCACCCCGTTTCGCCAGGGTATTGGTCTAACGTAAGTTCTAAAATCATTTTAGCTTCACCGTCAGAACAGCTTACACCAACACAGCTGTTATCATCTGCTTGCGCCCAAGGGTTGAAGTTAGGAGCCTCTGGGTCTGTACATCCAAATACAGGAAACTCGCATGAACCATCATCAATTGTTGCTTCAGGAACATAGTTTAATGCTAACATATTTATACAACCATAAACTGTATCTATAGGTAAAGGGCAATCTCCTGCGTCATAACCAAACTCTTCGCAGTTAAAATTAATAGCACTACCGTTCCATGTATACGCACCATTATCACAATAACCATCACCTAACCAATTAATTGGAGCTTCAGTTCCTATGCAGTCAACAAACACGCTATCTTGAGCGTTAGATGTCAGACCAGAAAGTAATAGTATATAAAGTATTCTTTTCATTTCTTAGCAAATTTTTCTACGCCAGAAATGCCAAAGCACCCTAGAACAACCCAAACAAAAGAGTCATAAACAAACTCGTTAATTACTAAATCTGTACCTACCCAGCCTGTAACAAGGTCAGCAATCATAATCATACACATAACTGCAAAAGCTATAAAACCTACTATAGCTTTTTCGTTCCAATTATTATCGTCTTTAAATATTTTCATTACTTACTATTTATGAACCACAAGCTTCGCAGTCGTCATCATCTATACCGCAAGCATCTGGCTGTTCTTGTTCTTCTAAATCTACAATCCAAGACTCCCATTGTTGTCTTGCAATTTCTTTATTCTTTTCTTCTGAATTTTTGTCTTCGCTAAGATACATCTTCTACAATTTTAATTTTACCATACATCCATGTTGTTACTATTGAGCTACTACTTGTAAGCTCTAAATCATATTTATATGTACCCTTGTCTATACCCATCAAACCTGATTGTATAGTCACGTACAATATTCCTGTTGTGTCTAAAGCTCCTGTACTTCCATCTACAGAAATACCATGTATAGGAGTATCGTCGTCTTGTATTTTATCGTTAGATGTAGTACCTGTTTGAGCACCAGCTACAATTGTATTGCTAGAGTCTTTAATATAAAACTTAGCTGTATAGCTAGTTAAATTAAACGCAGCATTAGCTGAGTCTGTAATGGTTAGCTTAAGAACAAATGAATCACTCTTTCGAGAAACAATGTCTACGTTCTTTGCTATGTCTGTGTAAATTGTAGTTGCCATTATATAATGTTTAAATTCCGTTTACTTTACTAATACTTGATGTTAATATTCCATTTACTCTATTTATAGCACCACCAGGCGCACCTACTACTGTATTACCGTAACTAGATGTTGTATAATCTATTTGAGGGTCTGAGCTTGTCCCAGTGTAATTAGCATATCTTAATCCTACATGGTGCCCAGTTGTACTTGCAGGTGATTGGTTATCATAATCATACTTATAGTTTATTACAGCAATTTTAAGTTTATCGTTATTCTGCATGTATGATAACGCTGCAGCATTAAGTGTGATACTAGTTAATCCTGTTGACGAAGTATCTATTTGTCCTGAATACGGAGTGTTAAAATCTAAATTTTTAAAATCGCCTGCAGCTAATGTACCACTACTACCAGTAAATGCGGTACTATGAACAACAATTGCATTACCATTACCTACATTGTTTGAAAAATATAACTTTAAAGTCGCTGAAGATATTGCGCTTGTTATCGCAGAAGTGTCAAAATCAAAAAAACTTCTCCAGACTTTATAAGTGACTGCCCCTCTACCTGAAAATATAGACGCCCCTAAAGCTGTAAACATAAAAGTTGCATTAGGATTACTTACAGTACCTGTTGTCGCACCTCTAGCATTGCTCCAAGAACTTTGAATACCTGAGTTAATAACTCCATCTGTTGTAGCTGCGTATATAGTAGGCATTAATATTCTTTTTTAGGTAAATAGTATTTATTTGAATTAAAGTAATTGTTAGACGTAGGTTTTACATCTATAATTTCATACTCAACTCCACTAATATTATGAATCGTAGTTGCACTAGGATTGTTATTCCACCAAGTTACTTTAGCTTTAGATTTAACTAACGACTTTATATTACTCCCAAATAAACTCCAGTCTTCCTCACCAAATGTATCATAAAAAACTCCATCATAAGTTGATAAAGAGTTTTTTATATTAAACCATTCACCTTCTACTATAGTTACGTTAGGTTTGTCTAAAGCCCAATCTTTAGCTTTCTCTAATACTTGTGGATGACATTCCACAATAGTATGAGAGTTGATAGAATTAGCTTGAATATAATCCGCAGATATACCCATACCAAATCCTATTTCTAATATATCTCCTCCATTAGAGCATACATAATTAGCAGAAGCCTCCATTATAGAAGACTCCCAATCCATCATTACCTCAAAAGTTTCCCCTGCTATAGAGTAATAAACTTTATCACTTTCAAATACTAATGTTTCGTCTTTATATGCCATGTTAAGCTATTTCTACCCAAGTATTATCAGGATTAAAATACATTATACCATTGTTATCATCTAAGCAATAACCAACCACCCTTACAAAATCACCACTTGCACCTGGTGCAACATGAGACATACCCCCAGCAGTAGTTTTAATATAAATAGGATTACCTACGTCACCCATATCTGAAGCCATAGTAATTATACCTTTAATTAGCATACCATTTATATCTGGGTCTGTTCCTAAAGCTATAGCTAGCATTCCCATTGCATCTCTATCTGCATCATCCCCTACCGCTGCACCATCAGCGTCTGCTTGACCCCAAGACCCATCTTCTTTTAGGTAGCAAAGGTCTCCTTGAGTTGTACTTCCACTTCCAAAATAAAGTACATCTCCTTGAACATCGAAATGAGTTGCAGAAGCTGTTCTAACAAATTTTCTTCTAGGTGAAGAAAACTCTGTTGTTACAGATAAACCTCCTGTTATAACTTTACTACCAGATGTTAAAGCGTCTGCTGTTGCAGCATTACCTGTAGTATCTTGATTCAACGTAGGTACATTATTAGCGTCTATAGTTCCTGCACCATTTACTGTTAGGTCAGGTTTAGAGTCAACATATGCTTTTACGGACTGTTGTGTTGGAAACTTAACGTCAGAATTAGAAGACATGTTGTCTTCATCTACAAGAAACACAGAAGTTATTTTTCCTAAGATGTAAGTCCAAAGTCTACTCATAGTAGATTTCTTAGTTGAAGATTTACTTCCAAGGTCTCCATCATCAACTAATATTGTATCTGCATCAACTATGTTATCATTAAAGTCTTCAGCTGAATTAATATCAACGTCCTGACCTTTAACCATTTTAAAGTCACCAGATACTTGTTCTATTACACTACTTAATTTAGGCATATATTAAAAAATTACTTGTACGTACCAAGTGCTTACTCCCCCTGAATTACTTAAAGGGTTTGGACTTTTCCATCCTTTATATGGTTCTGTAAAACCAGCTGAGTTTATATGAGAAATAGTATTACCACTATCTATAACGGTCCAAGGTTCCCCACTTAAAGACGTAGAGGATTCCCCCACCAGAAACGAAGGTGTATTATTTGTTATTCTAGCTGGGTACCAGAATTGAAGATGTTGACTTGTGCCGTTTAGAGTAATACCAAATGCTGATATATCTTCTGTATTAGACGTACCGTTGTCTATAAAAGATTTTTTTTGAAAACTTTGTAGCTCACTATTTGTTGGAGAGTCGTCAGTATGTTTTCCAAGGTACATGTAATTTTTGTACGAATAACTTAGTTGATTGCTTTTATTGCTACCATCATATTGAAACCTTACTTTAATTCTGTTGTAAGAAGTACTGCTTAAGTTACTAGGAAAAGGTAGGTTTATAGTTCCTGTGCTTGCTGTCGCTCTTTGATTTGATTGGTCAAACGATAAATTAGCTCTACTAGTCATACTTCCGCTCCAGGCTTGTGTTGAAAGCCCTAAGTTGTCAGAACCATTCACTCCAGAAGTAAATTTTGAGCTTACAGCATTTTGAAAATTTAAAGTTACTGAGCTACTGGTAATATGATTTCCACTTCCAATTAATATAGTATCAGCTATATTTCCAGCTGTAGTTGTGTCTGTTATGTCATTAGCGTTATTGTTATACTCTACACTATTCCAAACAAAAGCAAATGTGCTTCCCTCGTCTGCTGCTACAAATTTAATTCCATTAAACATTAAGACTTGGTCAACTTGAGGTGAAGAAGTACTAAAATCTACATCAGATAAATCATCTAAATCTACAGGTATAGCAGGTTTATTAAGTATTTGGTTGTCTCCACTTGAGGAACTCCAATCACTCTGTACATTAACTTCTGCACCTGTCTCTATACCATCTAATTTATTTTTATCTCCATTTTCAAACACACCTTCACTTGGTGGTTGCTGTGCTGAATCTGCTTTAGCTCCTTGTGCTGCAGTAGCGTAATTAGCAGAAGAAAAAGATTTTACTTGTGCTAAATTTGTTACTTCAGAATTCATTAAAGCACCTGCTGCAGCTACATTAGTAGCATCTGGAATAGTATTAGTAGTCATATCATCTACAACAAGGTCTATAGTACCGTCTTCATCTTTATACTCAACAGATATTCTTGTTTCAGTATTTCCTGTAAACATAGCTCCAACTAAGTCTTGTACGTCCTCTGTGTTTAAGCTGCCACCTCCGCTACCACTTCCATCAGCACCTTTAGGACCTGGAGTACCAGTAGCTACTAACTGAATTTCATTACTAGAATTTCCAACGCTCAGATTAATAGATGTAGCGCCACCATTTAATGCTAATGAAGGTGCTATAGAGTTTCCGATAGATAAGTTAACAGAAGAGTTTGTAAAAGCCAAAGAAGGACTACTAGAGTCTTCTAACGACAAAACAACACTGCTATCTTTAAAGGATAAAGTAGGCTGCTCATTGACAATCTGTATATCTATTTTCTCTGACATTACGAAACTTTAACTGTACCTCTATCGCTCCATAATAAACCACGAGTAATAGGGCGTGAAGTAGGTAAGCCACCAGCAACAGTATTTGCATCTAAGGTTATAGCGTCATCAGAACTATTTTGAACTGATTTAATTAAAATATGACAAAAAGCTCTTAACTTTTCTGCTGTAATATTTTGATTTCCATTGTAAAAAAGTTCTTCTACCATATCTAAAAGCTCTGCTCTATCTCTTTTTTCAGTAGAAGCAACAGTAACTTTAGTTAAACTTTGTTCTTTAACTAAATTTTTATACTTATTTCTAGTATCTGAATTCGTGTAATCTCCTTTAGCCATTTTATTTGTTTATTTATTTATGTTTATATAAAGCTTGAATCAAAATCGTCAGACCATACACTTGTATTGCTGTGATTTATTTTTTCTGCATCATAATTTTGTTTTACTTGTACAGAAGTTAAAGCAATAGAATATAATTTAACTTCATCCACCTTACCTTCATATTGATTTGTTGATGTAGAAAGAGCAGTGTGTCCGTATATATCAGCACCATTATAGCTTATGCTACCTATTAAGGTTGCATCTGCAAATGTAATAGCGTTAAAGCTAGATTCTGGTGGAGTTGCGTCACTAACAGCAACAGATGCACCGTTTATATATACTGCTGTATTAGAGCCTTCTGTATATACAAATGTTACATGAACCCAAGGGCTTAAGCCGTTAGAAAAAGGGCTACTAGATGGTTTAGTTTCAACAAGCGAACTAGATGTACCTGCTTGAAATTGCGATATAATATCGCCATTAGTGCCTAAATAAATAGCAACTCTAGACTGACCGTCTTCTGCACCATAAATATATTGCTGACCTGATGGGTTACCATCTTGCGGCTTTAACCACATCTGTATAGTAAAACTATTTCTATATACATCTTGAAATGTATTACCTGTATGTATATAGGAAAGACTATCTATTTGTAAACCTTTTTCTTTTACTCTGTTCATTGGTAAGCCATATACATCTTTTCCTTTTACAACAGATTCTTGCAAGTATAAACATAAAGAGTCTGCGTGAGGCGTTACTGTAGCATCGTTTACATTAGGAGATAAATCAGACCAAGTTTGTAAACCGTTGTTTCTCCAGTAACCGCTTAGCTTTACTTCTTTTACTGATATGTTGTCTATTTTTAATTCACAATTACCATACCCATACACATAAAGGGTAGTGTTTGTTACTGAAGAAATAACTGTCGAGTTATAAACACCATTTGCTGCTCTATTAATTACTACTTGACTACCCCCAAATTGTAGTTGACAACTTCCTGAAACATAATCACTAATTTCAAAACTTACATTGTATGTTTTTCCACTTATTACCCCGAATGACGTTTGAGTTAAAGGGGTACTTGAAGAATTATCTACAGCAGCTTTACCACCACTAATAGTCCACCCTACACTTGTAGTCCAATCCGTACCATTAGTACTCTCCGCTTGTGTGATACCAGTGAAATCTCCCTTATCAACTATTTCACTACCTAAGAAAGTACTATGGTCTCTAGCGTCTAAAATTTGTCCGCTATTAAACAACTCTTGAACTTCACTGCTAGAAAGCTCTTTGTTAAACGTACTTATTTCATCTATAAAAAATGTTTCTGATAAATTAATGTGAGTAGGATTGTGGCCAATATATCTATATTCTATAGCACCATCTTGATTGGAGCTAGCGCTAACAGTTTTTTGTAAGGTTCCGTTTATATATACTTTTACAACTGGATTATTTCCTGAAGCTCTTGTTATAGTTATATAATGCGTTTTAAAATCTTCTAAATCATCTATGTCAATATAATCACCAGCATCATCACCAATAAAATTACCTCCAAGTTTCCAATAAATTTTATTAGAAAGTTCGTTTAAGGCTATATAATTAGATGTGTCTTTTTGTAAAATATAAGCTTGACCTACATTGTCGCTAGTATGCTGATAAAAGAAAGATAAAGTAAAAGCTTCATTATCTGCGGCAAAAGTTACATTACTACCTAAGTCTACTTTTTCATCTAACTTATTAAACATTAATTTTTTAGAGTAAGACGAAGCAGCAAATTGAGGTATATATGGCTGTGTATACTGCCATACAGATTTTTTAACAGATATTGATGCTATCTCACATACTGCTGTGCTGTTTTTACGAATTACTATATCCTTATAATCACCAGCTTGTGAAGAAGATGCTTGATTTGCATCCCACCTTGAGTAAGCTTTAAATGAAATAACAGTGCTTGAAGTAATGTTGCCATCAGCAGCGTTAGCATAAAACTGAACCCTGTTAAGGCCTTGATTAATGTACGCAGATAATTCTGCACCACTACCACTTGCAGCAAGTACATCTACAGACACATCATACCAAGTATGGTTTTCTACAACGTTAGCTAACGTTACTAAATCAGACGTACTTCCAGCAGCGCCTAATGCCTTGTTTCCCGATATAGTCCAACCTGTTCCTTTAAACCAATTTGAGTCTGCAGTAAAACTATTGTTAGCTACTAGCTCATCACTAGGTGTTAACGACGTGCCATTTAAATCTTCATTATAAATACTAGTAGGTAGAATTTCTCTTACAGCAATATTACTAAGCTTAACTATTGAGCCGTATGTTTTTTGTCTTATAGCAAAGTTTGTACCTGCAGCTCTAAAAATTAAAGTATGAGTACCTACAGTCATTTGGTCGCTAGTTAAATCTTTCCAAGTACCTTCATCGCTATAAAAATCCATTTCTAAACTACCAACAATTTCATCTATAGTGTAAGACAGCTGATAAACAGAGCCTATATTTAAAAAACTAGTTGAAGAACCATTAGTAGCGTATACAAAAGCTATCTTTGAATCTGAAGCTCTTGCCGCTAAAGTTAATTGACCATTGCTTATATTAGCTGTTCCTGCATAAGCAACACCAGCATTAAGCCATCCTGATTCATGCCCAACACCAGCTAGTAAACTACTTGGAGTTGAAAAATCTGAATTAATATTTACAATATTACCTAAGACAGGTTTAGAATCTACAACTGATATTCCAGCACCCTCATTTAACCTATATAAAGCTGTACAGTTTATTGGAGAGATATTACTGCTACCATCAAACACATCTTTGTCAGGGTTATTGTAGTCGTAAGCAACATCTGAAGCTGTCCAAGCTTTGTCATATATTTGGAAGTCTGCTAGTTTGCCGTTGTAATGGTCACCAACACCATCACCTTGACAGCCAATACTTATACCAGAGCTATGCAAAGTAAAAGGAGTGTCTCCATTTGTTTTGCTAAAAGCTAGCTCGCCATTAAGATACACTCTACAAGTTAAACCACCAACCACTACTACAGCTCTATACCAAGTGTTACTTGATACAGCAATTGAATTACCGTCATTCGTCCAGCCAGAGCTTCCCCATCCTAATTCTAATTTACCACTATGTACACCAAGGTAAAAGTTAATTCCACTACCAGCGTTTGCCCCAAAAATAAACTCAGACGTAGAAACATCATCAGCATAAAACCAAACAGCAAAAGCTGCTTTAGTGTTAGAATTTATAGCTTTAGATTTCCAATAATCTATATCTATATAATCGTCACCTGAAAAAGATAATGCTATACCAGAATGTAAAACACCATCATTACCTTTTAGCGAGTAGTCTCGAATAGAGTTTGATATTTCTTTAACTGAAACATTGCTTATTTCAAAAACAGCTTCTGCTTCATCTACAGAAAATTGAATAGATACATTATTTGGTTCTGTAGGGGTAAAAGTAAAAGTTTTTGTAACAGCATCTCCTCCATTTACTAAAGAACTACCTGTATATATTGATACTTGATTATTTCCTGCACTCCTAGAAGAAAAAACAGTATATGCACCATTAGATTCTGAAGTGCTACTTATTAATTTTAAAGTTGCAGAAACTTGATATTCTCTACCTACAACTAAACCTATGTTTTGAAAAGGCCCACCGCTTTGGTTCCCTGTAGTATTATCTACTCTAAACGCTCCATTATTTAAAGAAACAAATTTAGAATCTTTAAAACTCCAGTTGTCGTTATAGTTTGTTTGTTTTAGTGATATACTACTGAGCTTTAAAATACCTCCATCACCATTATTTTTTATTATAAAGGTAGTGCCAGATGCTTGAGTAATGTAGTAGGTATGAGTCCCAACAGTGTGGCTTAAACTACCCTCATTCCAACCACCATTATGATAACCAAACTGAATAGTTCCTGAGGCGGAGGATACAGTATATGTAAATTTGTATGTTTTACCACTAGTTACAACGGATGTTGAATCTACACCGTTTGTTATAAAAGCTCTACCATAATCCTCTCGAGCCCCAGTATCTCCTACTAAAATTAACTCACTATTACTTATAGTAACCCCACCCGTAATACCACCTGAATTTTGGAAACCTAAAGTGTGCGAGTTATTATCAATACTACCAGAGGTTGAAAAATCACTGTTAGTAATTATTTCAGGCCCTAACAAAAACCTACCATTAATTACTTTTTCTTCACCTAAAGGTGGCTGTGTTTTGTCGCCTTTATACCAAAGTTCTAATCCTTTTCTTACAATGTTTTTTACGCCACCAGGACTAAACATACTTAACCCTGTGCGCATTAAATTACCAAATAAAGGCATATCTTATGTGTTTAATTATTCTGCTTTTATACCGTCACCAAATGTTGTAAAGCCTGCACTTACTTTACCTGCTAAATATACAATACAACTACCAGAGCTTAACGTAAAGGTAGATACATCGCAAGGAACTAATGTTCCAGCAGGGAATGTAATGTTGTTAGCAATAGCAACACCTGAAGCGTTATTATGCGTGTATGCAGAGAAAGTTACATCATCTAAAACTTGTATCATCAAAGCTTTACCATGTGTGCTTCTTGTGTACGTATTTGTACTTGAACTTAAAAGAGTAAGGATTCTTCCTGACCCTGTACTTGCTCTAAAATAATCGTTTACGTTTGCCATTTTATTTTTGTTTATTCACTTTTTATACCCGTAGGTAATGTGGTTATTCCTAAATTAAGTTTTGAAGATAAATGCACAATGCATTGTCCGCTTGCTAATACAAAAGTTGATATATTGCAAGGTATAGATGCTCCTGCTGGAAAAGAAATTCCTGCAGTTGTTAGTGTGTCACCACCGCCAACTTGATTACCTATAGTGTAAGATGTAAGCGTTACAGCTGTCACGCATTGTATCATGTTAGCCTCTCCATGTGTAGACCTAGTGTAGGTTTTGTTACTACCATCACTAGCGTCTAATACTAATATTTTACCAGCACCTGTACTATGTCTATGTGCCTCGTTAATATTTCCCATTATATAGTTTTATCTGTGTAACAAATATAGTCAATTTATCTAATTTTTCTTTTCTTTGAATCCTTCTGTCCAAGCAAAGGTTTTCTTATAACTTTAGGCATAAGTTGCGCTAAATAAGATTGATACCTTAAATCTCCTTTTCTACCGTATTTACTTTTACGCTGATATTCTGATTGAACAGCTAAATTATAAGTAGCTAAAGATAAGTTTTCAAAAGTCTTTAACGCAGGGATGTTAGCCATATATGTTAGTCTAGGAACATTTGCTATTAACAATACATCGCCTAGTAACTTTTCTAAGAATGTAGCACCTGCTTTTGTATTCTCATCATCATCATCACCAAAGCCTTTAACTAAAGCTAAAAGTAGTGATATAAGAGCAATACCTTTAGTACCTCTGATAAGTTTTACTATTGCGTCCTTTCTGTGCTTCTCTAACTTGTTATACTCAGAGAACCATTCCTTACTACCAGTAGCTATCTTTTCATCTCTCATTCTTTTTATGAAGTCTGCTGCTGCAGTCATAGTACCTATACGCATAGTTCCTAAATCATCTATATGCTCTTTCTTAAATCTGTCTGCTATAAATGTAGGGAACCATCTTTTGAATTGCATAGCCATAGAACCTAAAGCGTAAGTTTGTGCTAGTCTTTGTTCTATCTCAGAATAACCACGACCTTGTACAGATGTTACTTCGCGTTCTAGTTTTCTATATACATCTGGAGTTATCTCATGCTCTGCGTCACCTACAAACTTCAAGTCACCTGTCTTTTCATCTATAGTATAAGCATCCCATTGTTCTTGAGTTAAGCTTCCTAAGAACGCAGCACGTTGTATCCAGTTTTCAGCAGTTACCATAGGGAAGAATATTAAGTTACCTATAGAGCTTCCTCCTACACCTTCAGCTAATTCACTAGCTTGGTATGTAAGTATTCCGAATTCATTCATCATAGCTCTTCCTTTACGAAAATCGTTATGACTATATCTTCCGTCTTTACCTACACCAAAGTATCTCATTTCGCCTTTAAGTACTTCTTTGCCGCCTCTTTGTCTGTAGGTGTTGTATTTACCTATAGCTACGTTTCCAATAGCTGCAGGTATGTTAAAACCTAAAGCAACATACATAGTCCAGTTGACAAAGAACTTAATAGCACCTGCCTCTGTATCAAATCCTGTTAGAGTTTTACCTCTTTCTCCTTCTATAAAAGCTTTCTTAACAACGTCATTTAAGAATCTAACAGCATTAGGGTTAGCAGCTTTAGACATATCTTCTGTCTTAAAGAATTTATCACCTCTTAAGAATGCAGTAGCTGCATCTATAAGGTATTTCTTTTCTTGAAAACCTTTATGATTATAACGCTCTGCGCTTTCATCTTTTTTGTCATTGACCTTCATCTCTTGTGTCTTAGGGTCCCAGACTAATCTGTAACGTATATCCCCTGCCTCATATGTGTTACCATAATCGAAAGTCATTTTCTTTACATACTCTCGTAATGCATAATGAATGTTATGTGTAGCAAAGAAAGCAGAACGACCTGACCTTGTAGTAAGGTGGCGGTTAAAGTCAACATCCTCATTTACATCAGATTGCTGCTCTATTTTATTGCCAGCATCATCTTCACCTCTACGATATAATTGTTCAGCCTTTTTAGTAATAGCTCTAAACTTTAAAATTCTTTCCTTACCGCTTAGCTTAACACCCTTACCTGTAGATTGAAGTACATAGTCGCCAATAGTTTTATCAAACGTATATGCGTCTATAATTTCTTCTGGACCATGCATAAAGATACTCTTCCAGTCGTTGTAAGATAAAGTCTGAACAGACCCCGTTAAAGGATTAGTAGCTTTTATTCTTACATTAGATAGATTAACATCTCCTTGTTTCATTCTAAAGTACATACCAAATAGACCTCTACGCATTAGGGTTTCATATCTACCTGATTTCAAAGCAGGAACGTAGTTAGCACCACGTAAAGACTTACCTGCATATAAAGCTTGGTTCTCTACCATACTACTAAAGAAGCCTGTGTATTTAACATACATCTCTAGGTATTTAATCTCCGCGTCTTGTAGCCCTGCTCTTTCTATAGCTTTATAATCTAAGCCTGTATAGAACTGATACTCTTCGACCTTGCCATACTCATCAGTGTACTTTCTTGTTTCAGACTTAAATAAGTCTTGTCTAAGTCTTGTTTCTGATTGATACTTGTAGTAAGGAGTACCTTCGTTAGGTCTTTCAAATTCTTGTAAATAAGAAACACTCTCTACCATATTGCCAAACAGCTTGTTAGATAAAGAGTATCCAGCTATACTAGAAAACTTCATTGCACCTTTAGCTAAGAATCTAGATACAGTACCTGAGTAATGTAACTTAAATAACTCATCTAAGGCGTTGTTCATTTCCTTAGTAACCTTATTCATGTTGTGAATGTGCTTGTTATGCTCTTCACGCATTATCTTATTAATAAAGCCTACAGTAGGTTTATCTCTACCAAAGTCACCAGGAGAAGCCCACATCTCTAAAGCAGATATGTCTTTGTTTAAACCATCTCTACCTGCTATTTCTTGTATATAAGTAGTGTTAGGGTTATCTATTTCCCAGTCAGATATTTGCTTACCCGCTATATGTCTACCAAAATGATATTCTAAATATCTTTGTAGTGGGGCAGAGGCTAACCTGTGTATACTTCTTTCTACTACAGACTCTTTAGGGTTTCCTTGATTAAACTTTAATTTAACCTTGTTAGTAACTAAAGCGTCTTGTGCTTTTATGTAATCTTTTTCTACAGATTTAAAGTTTCTATCAGAAGCGTCCTTGTTGTCTTTATTGTACACCCCATAGTCTACATCTTCTATCTGAGTACCTTCTTTAATCTCGTTGTATATATCGTTAACTTTATTGATAGACTGCTCGTAGAATTGATATTCTATTTCTAATCTAGCAATTATGTTTTCTTGTGTGTTAGGGTCTAAGTCAGCCTTTCTGTTTATACCGTGAGGCAAGATACCTTCATATATACCAAACTCGTCTTCCGACATAGCAATACCAACACCCTTAATGTTTCCTGTTCTAATAGTCTTTTCTTGGAACGCTATAATGCCTTGACCATTATTATCTACTTTAGCTGTAGACTTCTGGTCATTAAGTTTTTGATATGCATTAAGCTTATATAATCTTAAAGAGCTTAAGTTAAATTCATAAGACGGAGCATAAAAACCTTGCTTCAATCTAAAAGCATTGTTCCTACCTACATACTGCTTATCTATTAATACAACCTTATCAGCCTTCCAATAATCATAAGGAGTAAACACTTCTCCCTTTTCTCCTACCTTCTTACCAAACTTATCTAAAGTAGTATCATTAGTAGTATATACTATAGAAAACAATTCAGAACCCTCTATAAACTCTTTGTCAGCTCTATTGATAATATCTAAGTAAACAGAGTTAAACCTCTCCTCTTGTAGTTGTATATCTGCTTCAGTTACTTGTACTCTATCCTTATCGTTTATAAAACCACTTACATCAGTAGGCTTTATAATTCTTCTCTTAGTATTAGGGTCTTCTGTCTCTACTACTACGTGCATCAACGGAACAACAGTACCGTCGTCCTTATTTAACTTGACATTGGTATCACTATCATAATTACTTACATTCGCATCCTTAAGGTTTGCAAACATACCATCAACCATTGACAATGCTCTATCACCCATAAGAATAAATATAGGCTTATTTGTTACACCAAAGCCGTTATCTAATAAATCTACTAACAACAAAGCGTCTTGTATGTGCTTAGGTAGTTTATTAAACTCAGCAGAGGTAGCTGTTATTTGTTCAGGAGTAGTTATTAGTGCTAATTCAGATTCATTAACTCTA
>CESO01024178.1_pt1 | contig 24520 bp, 19 predicted proteins | sample 356341 | NCBI WGS metagenome assembly CESO01 (sample SAMEA2621812, study PRJEB7988) | marine metagenome | biome: marine biome (ENVO:00000447); feature: deep chlorophyll maximum layer (ENVO:xxxxxxxx); material: "saline water (ENVO:00002010), including plankton (ENVO:xxxxxxxx)" | depth 35 m | reverse complement strand
TGTAAGCATTTGCCATGTCTAATAAAATTGTTAAAAATTCCATCTCTTAATTGTTAGTTGTTTTATATATATATTTAATTTAATTATAACGTATTTAGTGTGCATGATGCTCCTCTACTGCTGAACCAAAATACAATGCCGATAACAGTGTAAAAACATATGCTTGTAAGAATGCTACTAATAATTCAATAGCAAACATAAATATTGAAAATGCTACAGAGAGTATGGATACTCCGTATCCTCCACCTGCACCATATAAGTTATTAAAAATGAATATCAAACTCACAAATGAGAGTATGATAATGTGTCCTGCTGTTATGTTAGCGAATAAACGAAGTGTTAATACTACTGGCTTTGATATAAAACCAATAAATTCAATAACAAACATTAAAGGAATTGGAAACTTCAACCACCAAGGCACTCCTGGTGTATTGTAAATATGTTTCCAATAATCCTTGTTACCATTCACAGATGTTATTACGAACGTGAATAATGCTAAAACAAGTGCTACCGCTATATTACCTGTTACATTAAAACCTCCAATAAAAGGAATTAACCCAAGCATATTTCCTATCCAAATGAAGAAAAATATAGTCAATAAGTAGGGCAAGAACTTTTCATACTTTTTGCCAATAGATGGTTTTGCTATTTCGTCCTTTACAAAAAGTATAAGCGGCTCAAAAAATGATTGCATACCTTGAGGAGCCATTCGATGTCTCTTTTGATATGAATTACTAATTGAGATAAAAACAAACAACATAATGCCCATTGTTAGTAGCATTCCAAATACAGATTTAGTTATCGAAAGATCCAATGGTCTTTCACCAATTACATGACCATATTCGTCGTGAGATAATTCACCATCTGGTCCTACATGATATATTTTTTCATGGACCATTGCATAACCTTTGTATGAACTTCCATGAGTAAGGTGAGAGGACATAAAAAAGTCTAACCCTTTTTCTTTGGAATATAATATAATTGGCAATGGAACATGGATTGGGCCGATGTGAATTTCATGGTTATCCATGACGTGATGCATGATCACTTCACCAGCATTAAAACCTTCCTCTTCATGGTTATTCTCAGTTGCCTTTTCAGCAATTGCCGAAAAAGACGTCAAGAACATGACAAATAACACAAGAAAAGTTGATTTTAAATTGATCCTAAACTGCTGAATACTAGCTTGTTGCATTATCCTTGTTGGTGTTTTTTTCGGTTCGTAATTTATGCACTAATTCATATATTTCAAATATTGTAAACAATAAATATAAAAATAAATAGTAGCCTACAAATATGTTAGACTTTATATCACTAACAATCAGATAGATAGCTATAAAAATGATTGAAAATAACATTCGAATTCCAGTACCAGACATGATTCCGAGAAAGAAGGCAGAATTAGAGTCATTTGCTATGGCATTATGAGATCGTTTACCAATAACTAGTCCAAGTATGATGTAATATAAAAGTGCTGACCAATACCATACTTGCTCTAACTCGTTTGTAATGTAAAAAAAGACGATATTCATCAACCCAACAACCAATCCCAATGCCAATAATCGTGATATGAATTTAACAGACATTTATTTTAGCCGTTTTATTAAAATGTACATTACTGCAAATACCGCTATAAAAATACCAATCAACAAGAAAACAGATTCTAAATTAAAATAAGCATCTAAATACTTCCCTGAAAAAACTAAAATTAAAGTTAAAAAGATTAACTGGAATCCAATCCCAGCATATTTCTGTGGTGAATTATCCCGTGGCTTGTTGGGCATCTGTTTGGATATTCTCTTTCTTCATTGAAATCGCATTTCCCATTGAACAGGTTCCGTTAAATTCTCCTCCGTTCTCTAAGACCAACTTTGAAGTATTGATATCTCCGTCTACTTTACCAGTTGCTTTAATTAACAATAAATCACTGACATTTACATCTCCAACTGCATTACCGCTTATGTCACAATCCCGGGCTTTTATAACACCTTTAATTGAACCTGTAACTCCCACAATGCATCTACCCTCAGTTGTCACATTTCCCTTGACTTCTCCATCAATTCTTAAATCACCCTTAGACCTCAAATCTCCTTCTAAAATAGTACCTTCACTGAGTACGTTAATGTTTGTGTTTGCTGTTACTGTTGATTTCTCTTTTTGTCCTAACATTTTATAAAAGTTTAAAAATTCAAATAATTACAAGGATTTACTGCCAAGCCGTTCTTCCATAATTCAAAATGAAGATGTGGACCCGAAGTTAATTCTCCCGTATTCCCTACCAATGCAACCGCATCTCCTGCACTTACAAATGTACCTGTTTTCTTTAAGAGTACAGCATTATGCTTGTAAACTGATATGAAATTATTTGAATGTTGAATGATCATCGTATGTCCGCCTTTTGAGGTCCACCCACTAAAAACTACTGACCCGTTTTGAATCGCCTTAATCACTTCTTTACTTTTTGCGACAATATCAATTCCTAAATGATTTCTTTGAATATTAAAACTGTCAGAAATGACACCACTTACGGGTATAAAAAAACTATAATTTGTTGTTTTCGTTGAACGTTGAATATTTTTTTTGGAAGGTTCTTTTAATGACACATCAGGAGCTTGAACTTCTTTTGGGGAACTATTATTCTCAACATCCATTGACAATTCATCCCCAGATAAAACTTTTCCAAGAACCTCAGATTGGATTTTAATCTGTTCTAAATAGATTTCTATCGAATCAATTTTTTGAATCATTTTGTACTGCTCTTGACTGCTGTATTTGGCACTTTTTGTAGGAAAAATATAATTCAACGGAGTGTAAGCCAAAAGAAAATAAACTAACGAACCCATCAATAGACCCCCCCCGCAGAGAATAAGAACGAAATTCAGAGGTTCCAGAATAATCGATACTCTTTCTTCTAAATTATCATCGCGTCTTAAGATTAATCGATAACGATTTTTGAACTTATTTGCTATTTTTCTACGGAAAGAACCCAAATTAATTGAATGATTGCGATGTTTTTAAAATATTTTTGTCATCTAAAGAGTTAGACCATTGCAAAGTTAACCAGATTATCAAAATTGAGGAAAATTAAAAATATACTCACAATAGCCATAATAGGTTCATTTCATTATTCAAATGCACAAGTAAAAAGAGAATCATGGATTAAGACCAACTGGAATAATATGGTTGCTCATTATAATATTTACTTTAATGCAGAACAAAAACTAGAATCTTGTGTATCAAACCTTGCTAAAAAACATAAAGATGATTTCAATAGGGTCATTGATGTATTCCCGTACGGCACAGAAAAAGAATCAAAAAGCATAAAAGAACCACTGGAAGCTGCTATGAAAAAAGCCTCAAAAGTAATTCAGAATAAACCAAACAGCAAATGGGTTGATGATGCATACTTTTTAATTGGTCAAACCCAGTTTTTTGGAATGGACTACTACTCATCTATCGAAACATTTCAATTTGTAAATAATAGTTTTAAAGATGAAAAAACAAAGGCTCTCAGTCAGCTCTGGTTGATGAAGTCATACATACAACAAAAAAAGTATGACGATGCTGAAGCGATCTATGGTATGCTAAAAAGTTCACCAATTAAATATCCAAGTTTTACAACTCAACTAAACCTAGCAGCTGGAGATTTAATGGTTAAACAAAATAAAAAGAATGAAGCAATTGAGTTATTAAAAAATGGACTTACTAAACTTAAGGATAAGAAGTTAAAATATAGAACACATTTTGTTTTGGGACAGATTTATCTTGAGTTAGGTAAATTCGAAAAAGCTAACAATAATTTTATTAAAGTATTAAAGTTAAACGCCCCATATCAATATGTCTTTCAAGCTAATCTGGGGATGGCTAAATCAACTGCAAGCAACAATGGCCAAGGTGCTCAAAAAACTAGAAAGTACCTGAAACGTATGCTAGATGACAACAAAAACACTGAGTATTTTGATCAAATATACTATGAATTGGCAAAGCTTGAATTCAAATTAGATAATGAATCTGACGGACTAGTGTACATGAAAAAATCTGCTAGAAATTCAACAAAAAATCAAACCCAAAAAACCAAAACATACTTATTCTTAGCTGATTATTATTTCACAAAACGTCAATATCCAACAGCCCAAGCTTACTACGACAGTACAATTGTTGAAATCCCAACCGATTATCCTGATGTCAATTCCATTAAAGCAAAACATGCAGTTTTGTCTCGTTTGATTGAAAATATCGAGACCATAACAATTCAAGATAGCTTGTTAGCTCTGAGTAATCTTGATCGAGATGTTTTAGATAGAAGAATAAACAAAATAGTTGATGAACTAAAAGAAAAGAAAAGACTAGCCGCTGAAGAAGAGGCTATTCGTCGAGATATGGAAATGCTGAACAATAACTCCATTAGTTCTATTCCAACACAAAATAATACAGGAGGTGCATGGTATTTTTACAATACTTCAGCAGTTGCTAGAGGCACAAATGACTTCAACCGATTATGGGGTCGAAGACCCTATGGAGATTTTTGGAGATATATTAATAAAAGCTCCATGAGCAGTGTATTAAATGGAAATAATAAATCTATTGAAAATGAAGAACCTGATTCCGATATAAACACTTACAATAGTTCGCAAGATGAGGAACAATCAAAAGCTCTTGAAAATGTTTCTTCTGATTTAAAAAAATACTACGAAAAAATACCCTTTAGTCAAACAGCTCAGTTAGTCGCAAAAAAGAAAATTCAAACTGCTTATCTTGACATTGGGAAAGTCTATTTCGAGGACCTGAAAGAAGATCAAAAAGCAAAAAATAATTTTTCCTCGTTAATAGAAAAATACCCCCAAACAGAATTCAAACCAGAAGCTTTATTTTACCTAACCAAAATAGCTTTTAATATGGGGGATACATTAAAAGCAAATCAGTTGGCAATACAAATTTCTGAAGAATTTCCTGAGACTATTTTTAATCAGGTACTTAACAATAAGGAAATACCAGAAGACAATAGCGAAATTGAAGTTCTAAAAATTTATCAAGAGATTTACCTAGCTCTTCAATATGAAGACTATGATAAAATACTACAACTGAAAAATCTTATTGACAAGAATCATGCAGGTAATTCAATTCAAGATAAAATTGACTATGTATATGCTCAAGCCATTGGTAAAACTAAAGGAAGAGATGCATACATCAGTGAATTAGAGAGTATGAAGGAGACATACCAAGGCAGCTCAATTGGTGAACTATCCTCTTACACCCTAAGATTACTTCAAAAATCTGAAGAAAAATCAACGAATATAAAATTATTTGATAATGACTTTGACGGTGTTATGTACTATGTAATTACTGGAATTACTGCAGCCGAAAAACAAGTCGAAATAAAAATAAACGAGTTTAATAATAGAACACTTGGCAGTATCCCATTAAAAGTATCTAACTTGATATTCGGAAGTCGATCTTTATTTTACATCAAACAATTCAGTGTGAAATCCATGGCAATAAAATACCATGACGAAATCAAAGCAAATAAACAGTTTCTTCTCGACGCTGGTTTATCTAATATTAGACACTACCCTATCACTGAGAAAAATTTCAGGAAATTAATCAGCAATAAGAAAGAAATTGAATATATGGAGCAGTTTAAAACTACCTTTATTCAATAAGTTATGGCCCAAAAAAAAACAAAAACTAAAAGCTTCAACACAAAATTCATTTCGTTTTTATGGAAGAGTTTTGCTTCATTGGTTGTGCTTACTATTCTTTTTCTAAGTAGCATTAAAATTGGTCTATGGGGAAAACTACCTGAAACAACTGAATTAGAAAATCCTAAAACCAAACTAGCATCTGAAATCTATGCAAATAATGGCGATATTCTTGGTAAAATATTCTACCAAGAAAATAGGACAAACAGTAAATTCGAAGACATCCCAAATCATCTAAAAGAAGCACTTGTAGCTACTGAAGATGAACGATTTAAAAACCACAGCGGAATTGACGGAAGAGCCCTCATTAGAGCAATTTCTCGATTGGGAAAAGATGGAGGAGGAAGTACCATAACTCAGCAATTAGCAAAGAATCTATTTCACAGAGAAGCAATATCAAAAACCAATCGTATAATTCAAAAATTTAAAGAATGGATACTTGCTATACAAATTGAGAAAAGATACACCAAGAACGAAATTATTCTTATGTATTTCAATACTGTCCCATATGGTAATAGCTATGGTATTAAATCCGCTGCAAAAACTTATTTCAATAAAAATACCCGAGATCTCAATATTGAGGAGGCTGCAGTTTTAGTTGGAATGCTCAAAGCCAACACAACATATAACCCCATTCGAAACCCAAATAACTCACTAAAAAGAAGAAATGTTGTATTGTCTCAAATGTTAAAAAATGACTATTTAAATAAAACTGAATACGACAGCTTAAAAGCTTTACCTCTTAAAACTAATCACAACTTTATTGATCACAATACAGGCATGGCTACCTATTTTCGTTCATACCTATCTCAATGGCTGAAATCTTGGACTAGAAGTTATGCAAAAGAGACTGGAGTTAAATATAATATGTATGATGATGGACTAAAAATCTACACTACGATTGACCCAAAACTTCAAGCATTTGCAGAATCAGCTGTCTCTAACCATATGGCTAAATTACAGGAACAATTCTGGAATGAGACAAAGAGAAGAAAAAGAGACCCATGGTACTCAGAAGATTCTCAAGGGAACCAAGTATATGATCCCGCTTACCCTAATCGGATGATTAAGAGGTCTCATCGCTATCGAAGTTTAAAGAAAAAATATTCAGATAATGACTCCATTGACTACTACTTAAATCTCCCTATTCGAACAAAGCTATTTTCTTGGAATGGTGAAATTGATACAGTCATAAGCCCATTAGACTCCCTTAAATACACCAAACAGATACTTCATACTGGATTCATGAGCTTCGAACCTCAGACGGGTCATATAAAAGCTTGGGTTGGTGGAATTAATCATAAATATTTTCAGTATGACCATGTCAATAAAAAATCTACTAGACAAGTAGGTTCAACTTTTAAACCACTTGTATATGCTAGAGGTTTAGATGATAACAAATTAAAACCCTGCGAAATTGAAAGTACTGGCCCGGTTATAGTAGCATATGGAAATGGGAAAGAATGGTCTCCCTCGAATTCGAGCAAAGTCCCCGAAACTGTCACATTCTATGAAGGTTTACAAAAATCCATAAACACGGTTACAGCTCGTGTGATGAAAAGATTGGGTCCTAATAGTGCTGAGATTGTAAAACAAACGGCAAGTAAAATGGGAATTGATAATAGCAAGTTTGAACCTTATCCATCCATTTGTCTTGGGACTATGGATATCTCTGTATTTGAGATGGTTAGTGCATATGGCACTTTTGTTAACCAAGGCACATGGGTTGAGCCTATTTTCATCACTAAAATTGAAGATAAAAATGGCAATGTACTTGCCGAATTCACTCCCAAAAAAGATGAAGCACTAAGAAAACAAACAGCCTACACTTTGTGTAAAATGCTCGAAAAAGTGACTATGCCAGGTGGAACAGCTTCCCGTTTAAGAAGGAATTATTCACTTCCTTCTAAAGTTGCTATTGGAGGGAAAACAGGCACTACACAGAATAACTCCGACGGTTGGTTTATGGGAATAACCCCAAACCTAGTAAGTGGATGTTGGGTAGGAGCAGAAGAACGTAACGTGCATTTTAGTAATACAAGATATGGTCAAGGAGCAAACATGGCACTTCCGATCTTCGGACATTTCATGGAGCAGGTATATTCAGATAACTCGATTCAATTAGGGCGAGGAGATTTCTTGTCACCTGATGGATCAATCCCTGTAGAATTTGACTGTCAAGAATATGATAGTTTAGAAAACTCACTTGGTAACCCAGATTTTAATGAGATCCAAGATGAGCTGTTTTAAAATCACAAAAAATTACCACTTAGTAATTTTTAAAATCTTTTCAGAAACACTTTGATCACCAACTGTTACCTTAACAACGTACATGTTGTCCATTAATTCTGAAATATCTATTAAGGCTAAATGCTCTATATCTGTAGGCTTGAAGAATGACAAAACTCTTCGGCCTAACATATCAAATACCTCAATCTCTGCATTGCCTTCGTTTAGTTCTGGAATATGCACGTTAACTCTACCAGATGTTGGATTAGGATATATTTCAAAATCTTCTGACATTTCTATCGGTGCCTCTTGAATATCCATCTGACCAACAATAAAATTCATCCTAAACTCATTACCAAAATCAGATGCAAAAGCATAAACCCCACCAGATTGTTTAAAGACTCTAAATGAGCCATTTACTCGAGCTGTTTGTCCGGTCTGACGGTATACCCACCAGTCTAAACCATCGTTTCCATCATCAGAGAGAAGAAGTTCGTAGCAACCACTTGGAAGAGTAACATCTTCAATAAAATTTTTATTGGCTTCAAAATCAGATTTTTCCCAAACAACCTCTCCTCTCTCATTGGTTATTGTTAGTTTATTTTCTTGAGGATAACCATTAGTCCTAAGCATAAATCTAAAGGGCTCCCATCTTGGAGCTAAATTAAATGTACTGACGAACTTATTATTAGCTTTATTTTCATCATTATACCGCTGATTAGGAGTTACTAACTCAGCCATAAATTGATTTGTTCCCATTGATACACCATCCCAATAAGGTGATGGAAGATAGACTGTATCCATTTCTTCAAAGGCTAAATTACCAGTCCATACTTCTGTTCTCATTTTCCCATTTAAAGCTCCGTACCTGATTTTAGTTGAAGTTAGTGGTGCATGTGCATTATTTTTAATGACAACAATTACTTGACCGCATGAAGGGTTATAATTGATGTGTTCACTATGAGTTGATGGTGCAATAATGGTATTTATCTCCGCATCGAATGTATAATTATCTGAACCATAGAAAAAAACTGTGCTTGATATATTATGACTACTATTACCACCGTCTACTTCATTGGTATATGACTCAATATCCATATCTAATTCTATTGAGTCAGTATTTAGAAAGGACGTCAATTCCCAGCGTTGTTCGTGAACCTTATCTCCAGGACACCAATTAGCCCTAGAATACAAGTAAGTGCCTCCTTGTGGCCTCACAGGCACAATACCGCAGTCTTCTCTCCACATTCGATGGGTGAACATTTGTTCACCGTTCACTTTAAAGTAATAATCTTTATCACAAAACTCGCCGCAATTAGTACCAGAATTGTTGCCATGACCAGTCACTAAAACTTTTGCTACAGCAGATTTTGTCCCATATGGAATTTCTAATTTACGAGCAGGGATTATATCTCGCTCAAATTGTTCAGAACTTACGTATCTTCCTCCCTTAGTATATAAATTTTTTATAGCAATTACGGGACGCTGGGGTGTCCCCTTTATAAATTCAAAACGAATATCTGCACTAAAACCAGCTGACCAACCATTATATTTAGCCCGTATAATCACACTATCTTTGAGAAGACTTGCATAATCTGTTACATCATACCTAAATGTGTGATTCCAACTACTATCAAAACCTTGATTACCGTATGATGGATTCCTAAAATTCATATAAGAACCATAAGGTGTAATAAATCTACCCAATTCATACGGCTCTAGAACATTAAAAACCCTCCATGTAGTGTCAACAACCAATGGGGATAATGATATAGTATCTAATTTAGTTACGGTGCTGTCTATCTTTCCAGTGTTGTGCATAATCTGGGTCAGAACATCATAATCCCAATCACTACAACCACCATCAGCACAACCAAGTGTAAAATACATATATACCTTCCTGTATTCTGAACCCTCCGTTGGGAAATAAACTTTATTGTCATAATTCCCATGTCGATTCATTTGTGTACTTTCATGAGCATATACTTGTATCGTATCTTCAGCGTATGACAAAAAGGTCGATACTAAAGTAGTAACTAGAACATATAAAAATTTGTATTTCATGGACTTTAGGATTGTTTCACAAATATACAAAGGTTCAGGTATGATTGGACCTGAATTTATCCTAAAAAAACAAATTGAACATCCGCTAGGGATACTTAATGGTTAAGTGGTTTTACTGGATTGTCTCCTAAAAATAACAATCCCAATAATACCAATTAGGACAAAACTAAATGAGATCATTTCAGCTTGAGTAAAGTTTAATCCTAGAAAGTGGTAATCAGGATTAACGCGTATTTTTTCGATAAGAAAACGTTCAACGCCAGCAAAAATCAAATAGACACAAAAAAGTACACCAGGAGCAAATTTTTTACGAATAGACCACAGTATAAAAAATAATGTAAGTGCCATTAAAACCTCATAAAAAGGAGTTGGCCACACCGGATTTTCAAGAACTAAACCATGAACATTCCCCTCATAATGGTATGCCCATGCCCAATCTGGTAGCCAATTTAACCATGTTGGTTTTGGAGCTAAATTTTCAATACCCCAATCACCATCTCCACTCATATGACAGCCCATTCTTCCTACTCCATATGCTAGCATCATTGCAGGACCGCCCATATCTAACATTCTTTGCCAAGGCACTCCATTTTTGCCGGCATACCAAAGTACTCCAATAGCTCCACCAATTAACCCCCCAAAAAAAGTCAGCCCACTGAATGGATCCCTAAAAAGTACCATTGGATCAGCAAATAATTCCTTATAATGTTCAAGATGATGAAATAACTTGGCACCTGCGAATCCTGACAATGCAGCAATAAAAGTCAAGTTGCCAATTATCATGTGAGGATAAAAGGTTATGGTTTGATCAGGGTCTATTTCACCTTCCTTTACATATTGATAATATCTATAACTACCAAATGTGCCGAGCATCACTATGCCCCATAACCAAGAACCCTCTCCTGATATTAAAAATGCTTGAGGGTTATCTGACAAATCACTAAAATTGAATACAAGATAGATTATTTTAAATCCGATTAAAAAACCCACCAATCCATTGGTGAAAAGTTCACGAGTAAGATTTGGTTTGGATACTTTCTTTTTGATAGATTGTAATACCCCTTCCTTCTCTAGTCGTTTGAATTCAAGTGTAATAACCCAACTTGCTGCTAGGAAGGCTAAAGCAACAAAAAAACCAAACATCATCACAATTTTAAATGCAGGTATAGAAATACCAAAGACATCCAGGACTGCATGGTACAAAGTAGGATACATAACTAATTTTGATGCGAATTTAACACCCTAAAATTCATATTCACTTATTATTCTACCAAATACAATTCCCCATTGGTATCTTTATCAATCAATTTTAAACCATTTATAATAATTGATATTTTTGGATTTGAAAGAGTATAAGTAGTGGGGATATATACGTAATCAATGTGATGTTTAATCATATTAGTCTTCCAATCAAAGTTAGATACCAAGCTGCCTGACTGAACCCTAGCAAGATTTTCATAAAAGTCAACATGAAAATATTCCCATACTTTATCATTTATCCTAGATAAATAACCACTTGGCATTTTAAAACCATATCTTATTTGTAGTAGAATCTGATCAACATCAAATTCTCCATACATCCTGTAACCATCTCGAATACCATAAGGTAACATGAGTACATTTTGACCCTTAGTTTGACTTAAAATGTCTGAGTATTGGACTGTCTTCAAGCTATTCATTGGTTTTTGTACATGATCAACGTAAAAAACTGCAATAAAAAATAACATCAAAAACACGTATTTTAAGCTTAATTCACCTTTAGTAAACAAATAAAACACCCTGAATACAAACAAACTAGAAATAACAATCAACATCAAGATAAAGCGATCAGGGGCCCTAAGGTTATTTATTAAAGGAATAAAGTGAATAATACCCGTAAAATTGAAAAACAAATCCTTTCCATTCACTTTAAAAGATGGGAAGGATATTAAAAAAAAAGATATCACTGCAAATAGTAAGAAACGACTTATGTAATCATTTTTATACCTCTTGATAAATAAAAGTACAGCAAAAATCAATGCAATAAGTAAAGAGAATCCTATGAAAATTTTATTATCATTTAGATTATTTATTAGTCCGGTTAAAGACCATTCGTTATAAAACAAACTATCATTTGAAGGTGTAAATAATAACCGAATATCTGATGCACCCCATATTGCTCCCTTTTCTTCAACACCCAAAATTCGAAGTAATCTTATAACAAAGTGACCAACTAAAAAAATCCCTAAAATGATTAATGTTTTTTTATAATTCCAGTTTTTAAACCAATCATCTAATAGAAAAAACCAACATAAGTAAATTACTAAAAACGACAAACTATAAAAAACAATATAATAGTCCATGAAAAAAGCAATACAAATTAGCAGGAGTAAAATCAATAGGTTTGTCCCATTTTTTTTTAGGATGAAATTATGAGAAGTAAAAGTATTCATAACCAAAATCATAACATATGGGACAACACCAATCAGAACCAAATTGTAATGCACCCCACATTTAGTTAAGATATATGTATTAAACACCGAAATATAGGCAACCAAAATAGCAAATAGCGGCTTTACAACCATCTTTTTTGAAAGCACATAAAAACCTAAAAAAGCAGCGATTAATTGCATTGCAATACCTAAATTAATTGCCAGTTCTATATCCTCAACCAAATAATTAATTAAACCAAACCAAATCGTATTAGCATGCATCCATAGACTAGAACCCATTGGATAGAAAAAGTAATCCGTATAAAAAGTAGATACTCCTTTGCCTAACTGACTGGCAAAGTGCCAGGTGTTCCAAACATAAACCTTTGCATCATCAGCATCTGAAAAGAAAAAAATATGACTTGAAAATCGTGATATTAGATTATGAAAATGGGTCAAATAACTAAAAATACCAATTAATATCACCAAACAGTACTCAATTAAATAGTTCTTATATTTAGATATAAGATTCATTAATTAGTTACTATGTAAAACACTTTTGGGTCTAGCTGAGCCCAATCCACTAATAGTAATCTCTTCAAAAGTCAACTGTTCAATTGTATTTACTTTATTGGCGTCAAATGGTGCCTCAAAACGAATATAGTTTTCAGAGAACCCCTGCATTAAATCTTCACCATGATTTTCCTCCTCCCAAAGAACATTCATAGTCTTACTAATTTGTGACTCATAGAAATGTCTTTTCTTCTTAGCACTTAAAATTCTTAATCGTTGAGCTCGATCAGTTTTTTCAAATTTACTTACCTTATTAGGTAATTTTTTTGCTGTTGTATTGTTCCTTTCAGAGTATGGAAAAACATGCAAATAACTCACATCTAATGAGTTAATAAAATCATACGTACTTAAAAAATGTTCTTCTGATTCCCCTGGAAATCCTACAATAACATCTACCCCAATGCAACAATTTGGCATTTTGGATTTTATTCTTGAAATCCGTTCTTGATATAAACTACTCAAATACTTCCTTCTCATTTTAGTCAATATTTCATCGTTACCACTCTGCAATGGAATGTGAAAATGAGGGACAATTTTATTACTCTGAGCTACAAAATCTATAATCTCATCACTCAACAAATTAGGCTCAATGCTACTTATTCGAAATCTCTCGATTCCCTCAACTTTATCTAACGCTACCAATAAGTCATAGAATGTTTCATTGTAACTTTGAATCGCACCAAAATCTCCAATATTTACTCCAGTTAAAACAATCTCTTTGATATTTTTTGAGGCAACCTCTTCTGCCTTTAAAATTGTATCTTGAATGGATACATTTCTGCTCTTTCCTCGTGCCAGAGGTATAGTGCAAAATGAGCAGAAGTAATCACATCCGTCTTGAACTTTCAAAAAACTTCTGGTTCTATCTCCCATACTGTACGCTGGAACAAAATCATGAGTTTCCTTGATATTCTTATTATGAACGATAGCCATAGTTTCCTTCTCTAGTGAATGAAGGTGTTCAATCATATTGAACTTTTCAGCCGCTCCTAGCACCATATCTACACCTGGGATATTTGAAATCTCCTTGGGTTTTAATTGAGCATAACAACCGATTACCACCACATACGCATTTGGATTTTGCTTAAGAACTCCTTTTACAGTATTCCGACATTTCTTATCTGCGTTGTCTGTAACTGAACACGTATTGATAATATATATATCTGCCTTTTCTGTAAAATCTACTCTCATAAAACCATTCTTCTCCAATTGACGCACAATGGTGCTACTCTCTGAAAAATTTAGTTTACAACCCAGCGTATGAATGGCCACTAAAGACATGGATTGCAAAGTTAATTAACCTCATTGATTTCATTTTGATATTTTTCTCTATTACTTGATTTTCTGTTATTTGAACACTTTGAGCAATTATTCGTTAATGAATTAAGAATGCAAAAAAGAACAATCGATCAAATTATACCTGCTCAAAAAGTAAATATGGGTGGTCATATCATAGATCAACCCTTGCCTACTAGAAAGATTGATAATTTAGATCCGTTTTTACTAATTCACCATTGGCACAACCATCTTCCTGGAAATCAAAAACAACAGGACGTGGGAGTTGGACCACATCCTCATTGTGGATTTAGTCCTGTTACTTTCATCTTTAAAGGTGCCGTAGAACATCGAGACAGTCTCGGCAATCGAGCAATTGTTGAAAATGGCGGAACACAATGGATGTTTTCTGGAAATGGTATTACTCATAGTGAGCGTTTCCCAAAACAACTTGTAGAAGATGGTGGCGAATTAGAATTTATCCAATTTTGGGTTAATGCCCCTGCAAAATTCAAAAACAAACCACCCTATTACCAACCAATTAGTCAAGCTGAAACACCTATGGTTGAAGAAGAAAAAAGCAAAATTTGGGTAGTCAGTGGAGCTTATAAAGGCACCAAAGGTATAGCCCCTACATACTCTCCTCAACTTCTGCTCAGAGGTGAAGTTAGACAAGATGGCCACTTAAATATTCCCATACCAGAATCATACAATGCATTGATATATTTATTAAACGGCAAACTAGAAATTGATAAAAAAATATTAGTAACCAAAGACATGGGAATTTTAAACCATGACGGAAATAATATAAATATCAAAGCAAATGAAGATACTCGCTTCATCATTTTGAGCGGTGAACCTATCAACGAACCCATAGCTAGCTATGGGCCTTTTGTTATGAACGATCAAACGGAGTTAATGCAAGCACTAAAAAAAGCTCAAACAGGAAAAATGGGTATACTTATTGAAGAATTTGATTAACCTTTCTGTAGTGTAAACCCAAAGGTAGATCCAATTCCAGGAGTACTTCTAACGTTGATTATTTGATGATGAGCTTCAACAATGTGCTTAACAATTGCAAGACCTAACCCATTACCGCCCTGATCTCTACTTCTTCCTTTATCTGTCCTGTAGAAACGTTCGAATAAACGTGGCAGATGCTCTTCTCCTATCCCTTGACCATCATCGGACACTTCAATGAGTATATTTTCGTCCATATCAAAAAAACCAACTTGAACAGATCCATCTACTTTACCATATTTGATAGCATTCACGATTAAATTTATTAATACCTGACGAATTTTAGCTATATCACCATTTACAATCACCTGTTTTGGATTTTGTTGCTGAAACTTTAAGGATATTTTTTGTTCAACTGCTTTGTTTTCGACAAGTTCAAACACTTCTTCTGTCAACTCAACAATATCAAATTTTACATAATCTAAAGGTGGATTTTTACCCTGAAGTATGTTTATATCTGTTAATTCATCAACCAATTCTATTAGACGTTTAGTCCCATTACTAGCCTTAATTAAAAATAATTCATTCACCTTTTCATCCTCCAATGCACCATCCAACAACGTATGAATATATCCTTGAATACTCTGAATTGGTGTTTTTAACTCATGAGAAACATTACCTAAAAACTCCGTAATGTATGATTCAAGTTCCCTTAAATCATTTACCTCTTTTCTATTTGCTTCCATCCATTTCAACACATCTTTACTTACCGCCTCTAATGGATCCGATTCATTTTTATACTTGTCTAATAAATCTTGATCTTGGTTAGTTTTAAATTGATAAATATTTCTGTAGATAGTCTTTATCTTATCGTAAATAAATCGGTTTAAGATCAGGTTAAAGGTGAAATAACATACAATCAAAACAACACAAAAATTAATGAATGAAGGTATGAAAGCAGACGTATAAATTGCAATCCCAAATGTAGAGATAATAGCTGCAGATAAACTAACAAAAAAAGCTATTGACCCAGGGCTTGTCGTATTTTTCACAACACAAACTTATAACCTACACCCTTAATTGTCTTGATTTTTTCGTCTCCTACTTTCTCTCGAATCTTTCGAATATGAACATCAATTGTTCGATCTACCACACTTACTTCAGAACCCCATACTTTCGAAAGGATACTTTCCCTCCTAAAAACTTTATCTGGTTTGGATGCTAATAAAAACAATAATTCGAACTCTTTTTTGGGAAGGGAAAAATGTTTATCATTAACTGACACCTTGAAAGTTTCACGATTAATGACCAAATTACCATGTTGAATCAGGCTTAATGTGTGTTGATCTTTTTTTCTAGATAATATGGCTTTTATTCTGCTAATAAGTGCACGAGGCTTTACTGGTTTAGTAATATAATCATCAGCACCTGCCTCAAATCCAGCAATCTCTGAATATTCTTCTGCACGTGCAGTTAGAAAAATAACGAATATGTCATGAAGTTTGGGTTTTGATTTAATCAAACGACAAGTCTCGATACCATCCATCTCAGGCATCATAACATCAAGTAGGATGAGATCTGGTTCTTTATCTACAGCTTGATACACAGCCTCAAGGCCATTGTTAGCAGTGTAGCACTTATATCCTTCTTTTTCAAGATTATATTTCAGTAAATCTACAATGTCTTGATCGTCCTCTACTATTAATATTTTTTTTCCCATTATATGAATGCAATAATTAATATACTTTGCAAATTCAATATTATGCCAAAGTTAAGAGAATATTATTTCGATTGATGTCATTTACTATTAAAATATTTATTAGCTATTATGTTGAGTTTAAACTTTCTATTTTGAACCAGTTGAGTAATAATTTACTTTAGATATTATTAGGTATCTAATTCCTCCTATTTTTAATAATTCTTGTGTAATTCGTAATGTCATTCAAATTTGAAACTGAACGTTCTATGTAACTTGAACTTGTCACCTCAGTAATAGTACATGTTTTTTGTATCTGTTGAAAATCAAAAGCCAATTCTGTCCGATTGGGATTAGACAGAATAGAGTCAAACGTGACAACATAAATACTATCATTTTCCCAGACAATTTTAAACCGAACTAATAACCCTTCTTGAAGAAGAAATTCCTCTTGAAACTCAGAAGTTCTGTGAATTAAAAACTTATTACTATCATGGGAGTAATGGAAATTTCCTACCCGCCATTCTCTAAAATTTTTAATATTCTGATTGTCTTTTTTCGAATCATCTACTTGATTACAAGCAAAAAATAAAAGGGGAAAAAACCAATAAAATTTCACTATTAATCTAATAATGGAATGAGTAGCGATTCCAATTGATGGCTTCTAAAACCTGATTTCACAATTCTACCTTCCTTATCAAGCAAGAAAGTTGCAGGGATTGAACGGACCTGATACAACTTAGCTGCTGACGATTTCCAACCACCTAGATCACTAACATGTTTCCATGTTAGTGCATCTTTTTGGATAGCTGCCTTCCAGCTTGCTTCTTTAGAATCAAGTGAAACGCCGTATATCTCAAACCCTTTGTCTTTATACTTTTCATAGATGGCCTTTACATGAGGGTTTTCCTTACGACACGGACCACACCAACTTGCCCAAAAATCAATAAGTACCACCTTCCCACGAAGGGAAGATAAAGCGAGTGAATCTCCTTCTGGTGTTTTTAATTTTATTTCTGGAGCAATGACACCATCTATCGTTGGACCTAATTTTGAAATAGCATCTTTCAGGCTATTGGTATAACTTGAAGTGGGAAGATCTTTTGCCATTTTCTCATAAGCAATAATTAATAATCCGGGTACCGGTTTATTGAATAAATATTTTGCGGCAAAATAAGTTGCAGGAGATGTAGGTTCAGTTTTGACAAAACTTTCAATATCAGCTGCTCTTTTCAAGATTAGATTATTATATCTATTCGTTGTTTCTTTCCTAGTATCTTCATTCGCTAACTGTGGATCAATCGATTCAATCTCTTTGTTGAATGCCTTCATATTACGTTCAAAATCTGTATATATTTTGAATATCTTCAGCATTGAAGCATTATACATACCTCCACTAATTGAGAAATCAATAAATTCATCTTTTGATAACTCAAGAATCAATTTTGCTCCTTTCTCTACAATTATCGGAACACCCGGAGGACTTGTATTTTCGAAAGTTATATAACATAAAGTGCTTTCAGCAAACCCTTCTCCTTCAAATCCAAAAGAACCCTTTTTATCTGTATAGGCACTATCTATTACTAGCAGCTGAGTATCCGAAATTTTGCTCAAAATAACCAGTGTGTTTTGAGGCAAGTTGGACTTAACCTTAATGGTAAACTCCTCTCTGCTGACAGATGAGTTACAACCCATCAATCCTGATCCGATTGCTAGTAAGCTGATCATTATAATCCATCTCTGAATATCTTTAAATAATTCCATTTTTATGTTTAACGTATAATTGATTCATTAATTATCAAGCAACTCTACCAGGAGACTTTTTGTCTTCTTGGGGTCAGCTTTCCCTCCACTTTTTTTCATAATCTGACCCATAAACATACCAATAAGACCTGTTTTACCTGCTTTGTATTCATCAACCTTACTGGCATTTTCACTTAATACTTCTCTAATCAATTGATGGAGGAAATCTTCATCCCCAGTTTGTATCAAATTCAAGTTATCTATCACCTGACTAACTTCTTGATCAGGATTGGACAATAGTGCTGGAAATAGCTTTTGTTCAGCCACACTAAAGTTGATTAATCCTTCATCAATATAGCTGATTATCTGTGCAATAGACTTTGGACTTAATGGAAATTTATCTATGGAAGATGCATGACTATTCACCCAACTTTTGACAGGTCCCATGATCCAATTAGCAACTCCTTTAAAATTCTTTAAATGGTCACAAGTAGCAATGAAGTAATCTGCTACATCCTTACTCTCTGTGAGTATTTCTGCATCATAATTACCCAACTGATATTCAGAAGTAAATCGAATTAGCAACTCCTTTGGTAAGGCTGGCATTCTATCTTTTATTTCTTTAATCCAATCTTCATTTACAATTAGTGGCGGTAGGTCTGGTTCTGGGAAAAAACGATAATCATTGACAAGCTCCTTGCTCCTCATTGAGAATGTGGTGCCTTTCATGGCATCAAAGCTTCGTGTTTCAGAAAAAATTTCTTCACCTGACAAGGCCATTTTACTTTGACGTTGAAATTCAAACTCAATGGCTTTTTTAACATTACTCATTGAATTCATATTTTTAACCTCAACCTTTGTTCCAAAATCTTTAGAATTAAGTGGTCTTATAGAAACGTTGGCATCACATCTCAAGCTCCCTTCTTCCATATTTCCATCGCACACTCCAAGATATCGAACCAACTTGCGAATTTCCATCAAGAAAGCATATGCTTCATCGCCGCTTCTAAAATCTGGTTCCGTTACAATCTCTACTAATGCTGTTCCAGCTCGATTGTAGTCCATGAGTGTATTAGATATATCCAAGTCATGGATACCTTTACCTGTGTCTTCCTCCATGTGAATCCTCGTTAGATTGATCCACTTTGATGTTCCATCAGGCAGTGAAATTTCTATTCCACCTCCATTACATATTGGAGTGTCTAACTGGGTAATTTGGTATCCCTTTGGTAAATCTGCATAAAAATAATTTTTACGTGAATACGAGTTATATTTCCTGATGTCGCAATCACATGCCAATCCAAGCATGATAGCCATATTAACCGCTTCTTTGTTGTGAACAGGTAAAGTACCTGGATGTCCCAAACTAACTGGACTCACCAAGGTGTTTGGCGAAGCACCAAATGCTACTTCATCTGAGCAAAAAGCTTTAGAGTTAGTTTTCAGTTGGGCATGAATTTCTAACCCAATCACTACCTCATGTGTATCATTTTTTAACATCAAATTTTACCCTTCATTTATAAAATTAATTGCACTTTCTTCAACCCTCTTTAGACCTGACACATCAGCTCCCCCAGCTTGAGCAAAGAAGGGCTGACCTCCACCCCCACCTTTTATTTCTTTGGACCATTCCTTTACTAGATTACCTGCATGATAATTTTTTTGGTTAACCAATTGATCACTTATCATTACACTAATATTGGGTTTACCCAATACATCAGCTATCAAAACACAAAACAAGTTTTCTATTTCTCCCTTTAGTTGAAAACACAGGTCTTTTACTTGAGAAGCCTTATCAACTTTGATTAATTCAATGATAACCTTCATATCATCGATATCTTTAACAGAGGATTTCAAATGATCTTTTAGAATAACTAACTGTCTGTTTTCAAAAACCTGTAATTTATCTTGAAACAACGTATTCTCATTTTTGATATCCTGAATAGCTTTAATAATATTTTGTTGGTTGCCTAATTCTGATCGAATCTCACTGAGCAAATCAAGCTGACCTTTGACATAAATATCTGCCTGATTACCGGTAATTGCCTCAATTCTTCTCACACCAGCAGCTACAGCCCCCTCTTGTACTATTCTAAAACTCCCAATTTGAGCTGTATTTTTCACATGAGTCCCTCCACACAGTTCAATAGAATACTTTTTGTCAAAAGTTACCATTCTCACTGTATCCCCATACTTTTCTCCAAACAATGCCATTGCCCCTTGTTCTATGGCCTTATCAAAAGGGATATTACGATCCTCTTTTAAGGGAATTGATGAGCGAATTTTTTGATTGACTAATTTTTCTATCTCCTCCAATTCATCCTTATCAACTTTCTGAAAATGTGAAAAATCAAAACGCAAATACTTTTTGTTGACTAAGGAACCTTTTTGAGTAACATGATCGCCCAATATTTGTCTCAATGCTGCTTGAAGCAAATGAGTGGCACTATGGTTCAATGTAACTGCAGCTCTATGATCAGAGTTCACCTTAGCCATAAATTTTTGATTCATGTCTTTTGGCAATTCCTTAACTAGGTGAACTATTAATTGATTTTCTTTTTGTGTATCAAAAATTTCAATCTGATGATTATCAGATTGACCAGCTATTAACCCCTTATCGCCAACTTGCCCTCCACTCTCAGCATAAAAAGGAGTATAATTAAAAATGAGGTGAAATTGTTTTTTATCTTTTACCGTTACTTCTCTGTATCTAGTAATAGAAACCTCTGATTCTGTATAGTCGTAACCAATAAATTCTTCCCGATCATCCTCCAAAAGCTCAACCCAATCTCCAGTTGTTTTTCTGGCATCGGTTCTACTCCTATTTTTTTGCTCTGCTAACTCTTTCTCAAAACCTTTTACATCAACTTTGATATTTTGTTCTTTTGCTAGAAGTTGAGTCAAATCGATTGGGAAACCAAATGTATCGTACAATTCAAAAGCATGAATACCTGATATCATTTTTGTCTCTGATCTTGCATAATTTTCAAATAATTTCAACCCATTATTTAACGTATTCAAAAAAGATTTTTCTTCTTGTTCAACGACCTTTATTATAAAATCTTTCTGAGTAGATAGATTAGCAAAAACGTTTTCAAATTTACCCACAAAACCATCCACCAATTGATAAAGGAAAGGAGAATCTAAATCTAAAAAACTATAGCCATAACGAACAGCACGTCTCAAAATCCTACGAATCACATACCCCGCACCACTATTGTCAGGAAGTTGACCATCGGAAACAACAAAGCAAACGGCTCTCAAATGATCAGCAATAACACGAAATGCAATGTCTGTACTATCTTCTTCACCATATGTGTAACCACTAACATCCTCCAAAGCTTTTATGGTATCCATAAATAAATCTGAATCATAGTTTGACTGCTGTGAGTGAACTGCTCTAACTAAGCGTTCAAGTCCCATGCCTGTATCAACATGTTTTGCTGGTAAAGCAAGCAGACTTCCATCCGCTTTTCTGTTGTACTCCATAAAAACAAGATTCCACAATTCAATAACTTGCTCGTGATCTGCGTTTACAAGGCCAGCACCATCTACTTTTGATCGTTCTTCATCTGATCTAAGGTCAATATGAATCTCCGAACAGGGACCACACGGACCAGTCTCTCCCATTTCCCAAAAGTTATCCTTTTTGTCTCCAAGGATAATTCTATCCTCTGAAACATGATTCAACCAAATGGATTTGGCATCCGAATCCAAATCTAAATCATCTGATTTACTACCCTCAAATATGGAGACATACAATCGATCTTTATCAAGATTATACACATCAGTCAATAGCTCCCAAGCCCAGTTAATTGCATCCTCTTTGAAATAGTCCCCAAAACTCCAATTCCCAAGCATCTCAAACATGGTATGATGATAGGTGTCAACACCCACTTCTTCGAGATCATTATGCTTACCACTAACTCTGAGGCATTTTTGTGTATCAACAATTCTTGAATGGATAGGAGATTGATTTCCAAGGAAGATATCCTTGAACTGATTCATCCCTGCGTTAGTAAACATTAGAGTTGGATCATCTTTGATAACAATAGGTGCAGATTCAACAATTTTATGGCCTTTTTTTTCAAAAAAAGCTAGAAATGTCTTCCTTATGTCTTGTGCCGTCATTCTTTTGGATGTAACTGTTAATAATTAATGTTAGATCTATTTATCTTTGCATCGTATTAAGTAGGCAAAAATACAATGCGTAAAACAAAATTTAGATTTAATCCTGAAACTCTTGAATATGAAAAAGTTTCAAATACGCTTTTGATACAAATTGCCCGCGTATTTGGATTTATATCTCTTGCCGTTGTAATTGGTATTATTAGTTTTCTTATTGTCTACAATGGAGAAAGCACAGAAGCCCTTAAAAATCAACTTGCTGATTACGAAATTCAGGTAAAACTTTTAGAAAAAAAATCATTGGATATGCAGACTAAATTGGATGACTTATCATCCATGGATGACCATGTATACCGAGAGATATTTGGTGCAGATCCCATTAGCAATGACATCCGTAAAGCTGGAACGGGTGGATCGGATAAATATATATCCCTGGACCAATTAAGAGATGGTGAAAAAATCAAAAAACTTCATCAGCGTTTAGACAACATGGAGAATCAGTCAAAGATTCAGCAAAAATCCTATGAAAAGCTCATTGTGATGGCAAAAAATAAAAGTAAGATGCTTGCCTCTATACCTGCCATTCAACCAGTATCTAATAAAAATTTAAGAAGAATAGCCTCTGGATTCGGATACCGAATCGACCCTATTTACAGAACACGAAAAATGCATAAAGGCCTTGATTTTTCTGCACCTACAGGCACTAAAATATACGCTACAGGAGATGGTGTTATAAAAAAAGTAAAACGTGCAAGATGGGGATATGGTACACATGTAGTTATAGACCATGGATATGGATATACTACGCTTTATGGACATATGAGCAGAGCAAGTGTAAAACAAGGACAACGAGTAAAAAGAGGACAACAAATTGGATTAGTTGGAAGTACGGGTAAATCTACAGGCCCTCACTTACATTACGAAGTTGCAAAAAATGGTGTTCAAGTGAATCCAATTGGATATTTCTACAACGACTTAACCACGGAACAGTACGAAGAAATTATCAAACTTTCTTCTAACCCTAATCAGTCTTTCGACTAATGGGACTCTCCTCAGAAAAACTATTTCACAAACTCACAGAAGTATGCAACCACTTCGATATACCTCCCTCAACATTACGCTATTGGGAATCTGAATTTCCTTCTTTTAATCCAAAAAGAAACGAAAAAGGAACTCGCTTTTATAACCAAAAAGATATCGAAGAAATTTCAAAAATTCACCTACTCGTCAAACAAAATAAATACACTATTCAAGGGGCTATTGAAAAACTGAAAATGGATAAAAAAAAGATTGACGAGAATTTAAAAATCGTCCAAAAACTAAAAAAAATCAGAGACTTCTTAACCCAACTAAAGCAAGAGTTGTAGTTTTGTAGAGTGAACAAACTCTATTTCTTCTATACTCTTATTTTATTCATTCCTATTCAAGCATTAGCAAACTATCCCCCATATGATGCCGTGGCAATAAGTTTGGGGGGCTCTTCAGTTACATATATTTCACCTTTTTCGATAGGGTTCAATCCAGTCCAAACGAAAAACAAACCTATGGTTTAAATATGGCTATGTTCAACACGATACTCCTCATCAAAATTTTAACGAACAATATGCCATTGGTTCTGGTTTAAATGAAGTAGCTGGAAATAAAAAGCATATTTTTACCCTCCAATTAAAACACGTCTTTTAATTATAATGACCAAACTAAGCGTAAACATCAATAAAATAGCAACCATAAGAAATGCCCGT
>CESO01034176.1_pt1 | contig 24522 bp, 20 predicted proteins | sample 356341 | NCBI WGS metagenome assembly CESO01 (sample SAMEA2621812, study PRJEB7988) | marine metagenome | biome: marine biome (ENVO:00000447); feature: deep chlorophyll maximum layer (ENVO:xxxxxxxx); material: "saline water (ENVO:00002010), including plankton (ENVO:xxxxxxxx)" | depth 35 m | reverse complement strand
AAAATATTCGCATCGTTAGGGAAATGCGCAACCTCACTCAAGAGGCATTAGCATCTGCTATCGGTTATTCTCAAAAACACGTTTCACGAATTGAAAAAGGACAAATACAATTGGATGATGAATGTATCGAACGCATCTCTAAAGCCTTAAAAGTATCGCCACAAAAGTTAATTCACTTGGATTGCAAATCCTTTTTAAAATAAAAAAAGCAACTCAGTTGAGTTGCTTTTGTGTGCGGATGAAGGGAGTCGAACCCCCACGCCTCGCGGCACTAGATCCTAAGTCTAGCGTGTCTACCAATTCCACCACATCCGCAGCAAAATGGTTTGCAAATATATAGTTTTTAGTCAATTCTAAATAAAAAATATTTATTCTATATACATCAGCAATTTTACAGTCAAAATACTATTTTTGTTAAGAATCATTTTTAACCTTTATGTTACAATTAAAACCTAAAGATATTCCTGTTGGCGAATTGCACCAATACCTTTTGGGTGCTGTTGGTCCACGTCCAATTGCTCTAGCAAGTACACTTGACCAATACGGCAATCCTAACCTTAGTCCCTTTAGTTTTTTCAATGTGTTTAGTGCTAACCCACCTATTGCTATTTTTTCACCCGCTAGGCGAGTGCGTAACAACACCACTAAACATACACTTGAAAATGTACTTGGCAATAAAGAGGTTGTTATTAATGTGGTTTCTTACGACATCGTTCAACAAACTTCACTTTCGAGTACAGAATACGATTCTGGCATTAATGAGTTTACAAAAGCAGGACTGACACCTCTAGCATCGGAATTGGTAAAACCGTTTCGTGTGAAAGAATCGCCTGTTCAAATGGAATGCACCGTTAATGAAGTTATAGCTTTGGGAGAAGAAGGCGGGGCAGGTAATTTAGTGATATGTGAAATCAAGATGATTCACATCAACGAAGATATACTTAACGATATGGGAGCTATCGACCCTAACAAAATTGATTTGGTAGGTCGTATGGGTGGTAATTGGTATTGCCGTTCATCGCAAGATGCTTTGTTTGAAGTGGAAAAGCCCATTCGAACCTTAGGTATCGGTGTGGATAATATTCCATCTAGAATAAAAAATAGCTATATCCTAACAGGCAACGACTTGGGTATGTTGGGCAATATGGAATCTATCCCTAGTATAGAAGAGGTAGAAAAATACAAGGAAGAAAATCATACCATAAAAGAAATACTAAATTTTAGTGCTGAAGATGAAGAGGCTAGAGAAGCTTTGCATTATCGTGCTAAAGAATTATTAAAAAAAGGCCGAATTAGTGAGGCTTGGAAAACATTATTGATCGATAAATTAAATAGAACATGAGTTTAGCAATTACAGGAAAATTAGTCAAAGCATTAGACGTAGAGAGTGGCACAAGTAAAGCCGGCAAAGAATGGAAAAAACAATCTTTTGTGATTGATACTGGCGCACAGTACAATCCAGAAGTGTGTTTTAGCCTTTTTGGCGAAGACAAAATCGCTATGATTGAAGGTATTCAGCCAGGAACCGAAATAGAAGTTTCTTTCAACCTTTCTTCTAGAGAATATAACGGCAAATACTATCACAACATAGATGCTTGGAGAATAAATAGAGCAGCAGCAGCTGTAGTTGAAGATGCATCTATGCCACAAGCACCGCTTGAAGCTTCTGACGCTGAAGAAGACGACTTACCATTCTAAATAGATGTCGGCTCGGCTAATCCGTGTATTTAAAGCCCTACTACCTGCACCCTTCACTATTGCAGTGGTACTTACTTTGGTCACGTTTGTATTAGCCTATTCTTTAAGTCCAAACCAAGAAACCCCATTATCGCTTCTCAGCTATTGGGAAAAAGGATTGTGGAATTCACCTTTATTGGTTTTTGCTGTGCAGATGATGCTTATGCTCGTCTTAGGTCATGTATTAGCACTCACCACAACTATTAGTAATTGGATAGACAAAGCCACTCAATTTTGCAATAACACTGCTCAAGCGGCTGCATGGGTTACCTTGCTAACCTTATTAGTCAGCTTTTTCAATTGGGGATTAGGCTTAGTCTTTGGAGCAATATTTGCTCGTAAAGTTGGAGAACATGCTACTAAAAATAATATCCCACTAAATTATCCACTCATCGGAGCGGCAGGTTATTCTGGCTTAATGGTTTGGCATGGTGGAATTTCGGGTTCAGCCCCCATAAAAATTGCTGAAAAAGGGCATTTCTTAGAAGAACAGATGGGAGTTATTTCTCAATCCGAAACTATATTTTCTTCTATGAATATCACTATTAGTTTGGTGTTACTGATTGTATTGCCGTTTCTAATGTATGTCTTGGGCAAAAAGGGCCAATCCAAAGCCATCAACATAGTATCAGCGCCTATTGAAGATGAAAAAGTAGAAATTGAAGGAGCAGAACGCTTGGACCATTCCAATATTCTCGCTTATTTGTTTGGAGGATTAATAGTATTGTATTGCCTATACAAAGCCTTGATATTACCTCAAGAACTATCTCTATCCTTTATCACACCCAACTTCATCAATTTATTTTTATTGGGTCTAGGCATACTATTACACAGAAACTTTAATCACTTTCTTAAAGGCATAAATCAAGCTATTGGTGGAGCTAGTGGCATACTTATTCAATTCCCCCTGTACTTTGGCATAATGGGAATAATGAACAGTTCTGGCTTAGTCGGAGTATTTTCCGATTTCTTCGTTAGTATCTCCAACACAACGACCTTTCCTATATTTGCCTTTATCAGTGCAGGAATAGTGAATGTATTTGTTCCGAGTGGAGGTGGTCAGTGGGGTGTGCAAGGACCTATTATTGTAGAGGCGGCAAGTCAGCTCAATGTGCCTTATTGGAAAGCCGTAATGGCTCTGGCTTACGGCGACCAACTAACCAATATGTTACAACCCTTTTGGGCCTTGCCACTACTGGGCATTACAGGATTAAAAGCTAAGGAAATTTTACCTTACAGTTTATTATTGTTACTGGCAGGTGGTTCAATTTTTGTAATAGGACTATTACTTTTCTAGTGGCGCACATCAAGGGCATCACGCAAGGCATTGCCCACCAATACGAAAGACAATACCAAATACATAATGGCTAAACCGGGGAAAATAGCTAAGTAAGATTTGCCCATAACGATATAGGCATAATGGTCTTTTATCATCGTTCCCCAAGAAGGCATAGGCGGTTGTGCACCAATACCCAAAAAACTCAGTCCAGACTCTATGAGAATTGCCGAAGCGAAGTTAGCAGCTGAAATAACAATTACTGCTCCCATAACATTCGGCAAAATGTGTTTAAAAATAATTCTAAAATGACCGAAGCCCAAAGATTGAGCAGCTTCAACATATTCTTTCTCTCTAATGCTCAACACCTCGCCCCTAACGATACGAGCCACCTCTACCCACATAGTCAGTCCAACAGCAACAAAGACTTGCCAAAAGCCTTTGCCTAAAGCTAAAGAAATAGCAATCACCATCAATAAGGTTGGTATAGACCACACCACATTGACTAACCACATAATAACAGCATCAACTTTACCTCTAAAATATGCCGCCATCGCACCTAAGGTAATTCCAATAATCAATGATATTAATACTGCTATGAAACCAACCGAAAGACTCACCCTAGTTCCACATAAAATACGACTCAACAGATCTCTACCAAATGAGTCTGTGCCAAGGGTATAGCAACGATTTATTAGAGTATAATTATCATATTGTAAAAGCTGTTCATAATCAGTACCAAAAGAAGAATAATACAGTTGCCCATCTACTTCCCTATACTCCGAAATAGGAATTTCTTTAAATGGATTTTCTTGTCCATAAATCATTTTTTCGAAAAAAGAGACAGACTCAACATCTGACTTTGGTATTAGAATTATATCGACCTCAAAACCGGGTGGCTGTTTGGATAATTCCAAATGCATTTGATTGGCATAAGGCGATGAGTCAGGAAAAATATGGTAACCAAAAATACTTACAACAACTGCCAAAACGATAGCGCATAAAGCACTCACACCCAAAATATCTTTTTTGAATTTAGACCATGCAATTTGAGACAGACTATTCATCGTTGGTGTTTTCTTTCTTTCCATTCATAAGAACTCAATTGAGAACTTAAGGCTACCCATACAATATAAAACGGGTAAAGTATAGACATTAACCAATAATAAGATAAGTATTTTTCATAAAAGAAAAATCGAGATAATGACTTTACAAAACGATAGTCAATTAAAACTTTAACCAAGAATAAGATAAGTAACAACTTGAATTTTCCTATAAACAAAAGAAGTAATATCAATAAGTTCGTTAGAAATACGACGACACTTACCCACTGTGCAGCAATATCAGTATAAGAAGAACTTTTGGACGCCCAACGTTTCCTTTGATTTATAAATGCTGTTACACTTTTCTTTGGACTAGTAAAAACTATAGCTGATTGTTCTTTGACAAACGCTATTTTAGCATTAGATTTTTTAACATGGTGTAATAAGAAAACATCATCACCTGAGGCTATATGCTCATTGGTAGAAGAGAAAATAGATTTACGAAAAGCCATATTAGCACCATTACACATAAAGGCTGTGTCAGCTCCAATAGCTCCAGCACCAGAACCTATCAAACTCATAAACTCAATGGCTTGAAACTTATCAAATACGGTATTTAAATTAGTGTAAGATACAGGCCCCGAAACTAAGTGAACGTTATCATCAGCAAATGGCGATAACATTTGTTTGACCCAATCTGACGATAGACGGCAATCAGCGTCCGTAGTTAAAATAAAATCATATTGTGCTGAAGAAACACCCCTACTTATAGCTGCTTTTTTGCCTTCCTTAGAAGAGCGAATAACCTTTATTGGGAAATTTGATTGCTGGAGTAAGTCATAAGACGCATCAGTAGAAAAATCGTCAACTAGAATAAATTCTATATCCTCTTGGGGATAATCTTGCTTAAATAAATCTTCCAATAAATAAGGTATATTGACTTCTTCATTTCTAAGTGCAATAACTACAGAAACCGTAGGGCTAAAATCAGTGCCATAGACTTTTAAATTATGCCATCCCTTGTAAAAAAGATAAACTTGACGCAAATAAATCAATGCTATGACTACTACCAAGCTAATCATTTTCTAAAGAATTTAAGCTGATAAACAAAGAAAACACCCAAAATAGCTGGTACTACTAAATTGATAATCCACAATGCAAACGAAGCGGTCATTATTCCAATAGTGTTTTCTGATAATAAGCCAAAGAAGTAAATCGCTACCGAGCCTCGAACACCTATTTCGGTCAAGGCAATCGTGGGTATAATGGACATACTTAAAAAGGTAAGCGAACTCATGGTCAAAGATTGTAAAAGGCTAATGTCGATATTAACAAATCTAATGAGCAAGAAAAATTGAAAAGAATAAACCCCATACCTAAGCATACTTAAAAACAATACCTTAGAAATATCACTTGATGAAAACAAAGAAAAAACAGGCGCATAGGATTTATATTTTTCTAAAAACTTCCAAGCTGTAAAAAGTCCAGATAACTTAGAAACGTTGAACAACAAATACAATAAAACGGATACGACAACAATCGTTAGTAAAGATAAAATATAAATGCCATAGTCACTTTTAGTGAAAATAAGATAAGTGTATTGCGAACTGAAATAAAGAAAAGCTAATGTGCCAAAGATAACTGTTGACACTAGTTGAGTAATATTTCCAAAAATAGTAACCAAAACTGCTTTTATCCTATCGGCATATTGCAAACAAAATACACGACCACCAAACTCACCAACTCTATTAGGCGTAAAGATAGAAACAGTAATACCCAAGAAAACAGCTTTTAAAGCTAGCCAAAAAGAGACTTTCTCTAATTTTGAAACTAAAAACTGCCATTTAATGGCGTCAATAGACCAATTAACAAACATCAGAATAAAAACAATAAGAATATCTAGAAAACTTCCCTGGCTGAGAATAGATAAGAATTGTGCTTTTATCTCGGCAAAACTCTCATTAGAAAATACCTTTTGATATAAAAACCAAAAAGCCAAGCAAACAATGGTTAACTTAAGAAAGACACTTATTTTTTTGCTACTTTGCATCAGCAACAATAATACGAAATTGAAAAGTAAAACAGACCGAATTATTTTAGGTATTGATCCCGGAACCACTATTATGGGTTATGGACTCATACATGTCAAGGGTAATAAAATGGAATTGATAACTATGGGTGTTTTACATTTATCCAAATTAAATAGCCACGCTGATAAATTAAAACGAATATTTGAACGCACACTTGTTTTGATAGATGAGTATAAGGCTGATGAAATGGCACTTGAGGCCCCTTTCTTTGGCAAGAATGTACAATCGATGCTCAAACTAGGTCGTGCTCAAGGTGTTGCTATGGCAGCTGGTTTATATAGAGATATTCCCATTTTTGAATACGCTCCTAAAAAAATAAAAATGTCTATTACTGGGCAAGGAACAGCATCGAAAGAGCAAGTTGCTGCTATGCTAAAAAGTCTATTGAAGATTAAAGAAATGCCTAAACACTTAGATGCTTCGGATGGCTTAGCCGCTGCAGTTTGTCATTATTTTCAAAATGGGAAAATTAGTGGTGGTAAATCGTATTCTGGTTGGGGCTCCTTTCTAAAAGATAACCCCGATAGATTGGGTTAATTAGTATGCTTGAGCAATAGAAGCCGCCACGTCCTCCATTTCTTCTTTAGAAAGTGTTAGTTTAGGTCTAGAAAAGTTTATGTCCTGTACACCATTGATAGGAATAAGGTGTATATGTGCATGAGGAACTTCTAACCCTATTACAGCAACACCAATACGCTCACACGGGATGACTTTCTTTTGAGCAACGGCTACGTTTTGAGCAAACTGCCACAATCGAGCATAAGCATCACTTTCTATATCAAAAATATAATCTGTTTCATGCTTAGGTATAACCAAAGCATGGCCTTTTGCCAAAGGGGCAATATCAAGGAATGCCAAGAATTCATCGTTCTCAGCAAGATTGTAACAAGGAATTTCTCCTTTAATTATTTTGGTGAAGATGGAAGACATTAACGACTAATATCTACGATTTCGAATTTCATAAGCCCATTAGGGACTTGAATTTCGGCCAAATCTCCAACTTGTTTTCCGAGTAGCCCTTTAGCTATTGGAGAACTGATAGAAATTTTCTTTGACTTTAGGTCGGCTTCGCTTTCAGGAACCAACTCATAAGACATCGTAGCACCATTCTGAACGTTTTTAATAGTCACCTTTGACATAATTAAAACCTTAGAGACATCAATTTGTGATTCATCTAAGATCCTAGCTTTTGAAAATTCAGATTCCATTTTAGCAATCTTAGCCTCTAAAAGCCCTTGTGCTTCCTTAGCAGCATCGTATTCAGCATTTTCAGATAGGTCACCTTTATCACGTGCTTCGGAAATCTGTCTAGCCACATTACGACGTTCAGTAGTTTTTAAATGTTCCAACTCATTTCTGAGTTTTTCTAATCCTTCTTCAGTATAATATACAATTTCAGACATTTTTCAATGTATTAAAAAATTCAAAAGAGAAGACCATAATAGCCTTCTCTTCTCACTAAATTACAAAATTTATTTTTATTTACAGGTCTATACGTACGCCTATAGTGTTCAACATCCCAAAATGGTCAGCTGCTCGTAAGGAATAATCAACACCGAAAGTAGTTTCACCACTTAGAGGTAATTCGACGGTAAAACCAGCTGAGGGTCCTGTTAAATCTGTACTCCCATCAGACAAATCGTTTTCGTATACATAACCACCTCTTAGGGTTACAAGTTCTTTAAAAGAATACTCTAAACCAAAACGAAATTGGTCATTTTGGAACGAGTTGGAAGTAAAGGTTCCTGCAGTAGTTAGTCTATGATTTTCAGGTAATACCGGCACATCGTATGCTAAACCTATATTCAATAGGGATGGTAATTCAAATGCGTTGGTACGTTGCTCTAGCGTCATGGTATATTCACCATCCGGAGCAATCCCTCTGAAAGAAATACCGTCACCATCAAAAATCATAGTAGGGCCTACATTTTTCAATGCAATACCAAATTTAATATGATCTTGTTCACCTGTAATATATTGAATACCTGCATCCAAGGCAATACCACTAGCCGTTACATCTGAAGTCCCTTCAATGATAGCTTTTAGCACAAAACCACCATAAATACTATTAGAGAATGATTTAGAGTACCCTACATTAAGGTTTGTAGCAGATATACTATAAGTTCCTAAGCCACCATCGGGCAGTAATTCGGTAGTAATCATGATATCTGCCAACGATATAGAAGATATAGCTACTGCTAATACAGATGATTCACTCATTCGCTGTGAGAAACCAAACGAATTAATAGGTATATCAGCAATCCATGAAGAACGAGAAAATATAAGCTCAGTCTTTTCGGTAAAGGCAAGACCTGCAACGTTGCCGTACAAAGATTCTAAACCTCTTACAGAGGCGATATTTGAACCACCCCAACCAGAAGATCTAGCCCATGGGTTAATCAATAACTGACTAGCTCCAGCAGAGCCAACTCGATCCGGATTACCAGCTGAAAGGTTAGTTGTAAAAGCGCAAGCTAATAGTAAAACCCCAAAGTATTTTAATGATCGTATCATTTCTAATTACAATTAAATATTAAAAGGTGTCTAAGTCAATTGGACGTAACACACCGAACCATTTTAAATTTCTTTCTTTACCTAAACTAGGGACACTTACATTTATAATGTATGCTCCACTTGCAATAGGAATACCTTTTTGATTTTTCAAGTCCCAATCAATTGATGCAGAACCTTGACTATCTTTATTAAGTTGTTTTATTAATGAACCATTAATAGTGTATATGGAAATAACACACTCGTCAGGTAGGTTAGTAATTCTTACTCTTGTATCTAACTGACCACCATTCTCTACACCTTCATAAGTAGAATATGCATAGTATGGATTCGGCACTACGTTGATTAAGTCCATAACTGAATCTACTAGGTTTTCTTCAGTTAAAACAGTAGGTGCAATACCTGCAGTTGAAAAACGATAATTAGGATAGTTTACTTTTTTGTAAGAAACTGTCATCGTTACAGGAGAACTTTGTGTACCACCACTAACTTTATCGACATAATAGATATCACCAAGACTACCCGCTTGTCTCCAATCGTCATTCACTTTAACTGAATCGGATGCAGAGATTGAAGTTATTTCATAGGCAAATAATCTATCATAGTTAGATAAGTAATCTTTTAAAGGAGTAGATTCTGTTGTTATAGAGATAATGTCTGTGTATTCTGTTTCATCAACTTCAACCATTTCTCTATATTCTCTAGAAACATCTATGTTTATAGTAACATCTGATGATAACAAATCATAACCTTCATTTAACATAGGTACTGATGTCCACATCATATTTCTAAAGAAACTTAACTTGGAACTTGGAGAAGCCAAATCTAACTTAGCTTGTTCACAACCATCGTACTTGGAAGAATGTACATAAATAAAGTGCTTACCGCCTAAGTAATAACTACCATTTGCCCAAGTAGGTATTTGAGTTTGTAATCTAGTTGAAGGATTCCATACCATATCGTCACCATTATCGGATGACAACCAAGAATCTTCAGCAAACATAATATTGAGTCGTTCACCAGTTTCTTTGTTAATAGCATAACCAGGGAACCAACCCATTCCTGTTCCAGTACCATCAGGACTACCGTCTTTACCCACAGATTCATCGGTACGTAAATCAAGTTTTGCTGCACCGCCTTTGGCAAACACAGGGTTGTCTTGTGATTCTAAAACTACACATCTAGACCATTTTGTATTATCATCTGTAATAACCACTTTAACACTTTGTAAATTTCTCATTCTATTTCCAGACTGAGATTGTGGAATGGAGTAAGATGTATTTGAAAAGTTTTGATCTATGGTATACCCTGGTCCGTCTAAATAAGGAGAAACTAATCTATATGGTGCCCAAGTACCATTAACAACATCTTCAAAAACTCCATCAGGGTCACCGTCAATATCGTTAAATACTGGGTGAGTTGCGGTTGTATAAGATCCTGCATGTATCCAGTTTCTACCCCAAAGGAAAGTATTAGATACTGAAACTTCACCATCTTCTTCATCTACATCTCTTACACCACCTAACCACGGGTTATATTCGTCAGCAAATTCAATAGAAGACGAGATAAGACGATTACTTTCGTCATAATTAGCTACATTATTTAAATAATCCCAAGCAGGTGGGTTTTCTTGATTAACCTCAACAGAAAAGCCAAAGTTGGTGAATAGTTGTTGATTACCATCACCAATAGTTGCATCGGCAACCATGCTTTCATTAGTATTCAAATTAACTAATTCCCACTTACTTTTATTTTGGTCTAAGACAATATGTCTAGGGTCTGAAGAAGAAGCGTTATATAATTCTCCGTACATCTTCAATGCAAACTCAGACTGAGTCAAGTATCTTGGGTCAACGACTTGAACGTCAACAGGACCTAGAGAGGCTTGATACACAGGCTCAGCAGAAGAATGAGTAGCAGATGTTAAAATTTCATTTTCTGTTTCTTCAGTTAATGCAAGTTCAAAACTTCCATTTCCTGCACCTAAAATTCTCTTCAATTCTACACCATCACCCACACTAGCATTGAGTTGTGTAGTAAATGGCTTGTGTGGAATACCCGTATAAACCTTAATGTTTTTACGACCAGCTTTGTAAGGTTTTTGCTGACCATCAAGTTTATTAGGATTTGTCGGATCGTAATCTTTGTATTTGTTATATCCGTACGCAACAGACATAAAATAGTAAGCTTGATTATTAACCAAAGTCTTATTTCCTAAAGAAAACTGATCCTCGGTAATAGAGATAGAATGTTGTATTCCATTGTTAGTAGCTGAAACCTCAAGTGTAGGGACATTTGCTCCAATGGAAACGTCGAAGTTATAATTTATCAAATTTTCAACGGTATCTTCAATATCACATTGATAAACTAAACGAGCCAAATCAGGGTTATCTAAGTCAGTAACACTAACTGCTACAGATGCTAATTGATAGATTTGATATCCTTGGAATCTAAAGTATGGATCCCATGTTTGTCCTGGAGGTGAAATAATTAAAGGGTCAAACTCTATGTATTCTTCTAAGAAGTTGTTAGAAGTAGTACCATTCGATAAATTAAGTACTAACTCTTGGTCTAATTCAATAATACCTACATCTGGAGCATCTGGACCGTTAAGTACTTGGAAACAATTATCAAATAACGCTTGTGCTTTATCGTCAGCTAATCGGATTAACTCTACGGATGCTAAGTTATCACCTGCAGTAGCTCTTGCCCATACTACACCTGTTGTAATTCTATTAACTGCACCAGGCTCAAGAGTAAAAGGACCTGCAGACTGTACAAAACGTCTATCGGCAGGGTCATTACCAGAATTTTTTTCTGTCCACCCATCTGGCTCGTCCCAATCAGCACTTGTGATTAAACCGTCTGTACCCCATCCATAAGGATCTGTATCTCCAGGGAACATAAATTTAGCAGGAGTTGAACCACCACGACCTGTACTTCCGTAGGTAATATCTAATCCATCTTTCCATTTTCCTACAAGATAGTTGTAAATGTGTTGTCCATTTTCAGGATTACCAGTTACAGTGAAGTCATTATTATAATAAACGAAACGTGACATGATTGCTTGTTCACCTGGCTCATCAATTATACTATCTCTATCATTATCAATACCATCATCTATATCGGCTAAAGGACCTTGGAAAAAATCAACTCCAATAGCAGGGGGTGTTGTTCCATAGCCCGTTGCACCTTCATCATTGTCATCGCCATTATAGCAATATCCAAAACCTCTAGCTACATCACATCCGACATAATCGTCATCGTATTTTCCTAAATCAGGATCAACCCACTGACCAAAATAGGCATCATTTAACTGAATGGTTGCTTTGTTAATGATTTTATAATTATAAAATGTCATATTATTGATTTCGTCATTGGTAGCAAAAGCGAAGGCTTGAGCACGAATTTCTAAACCAATAGGGTCAGCACCTGTTTCGGAGTGTATATTTCCTTTATCATTAAATACCCAATAAAGAGTTTGATCACCATAGATAAGGTCATCTTCATTACAATCCAAATTTCCGTCTATATCGTATTTTGGATAATCACCATCATTAGGGTCGTATTCACCATCATCATTAGCATCATAATAAGGTGCCAAAAATTGGTAATCGCCATCAATACCATTTCCAGGCCAATTGATTATACTTAGTGGCACTGTATAATTAGGATAGGCAGAATTATCATTATACCATGCGATGAACTCGTCCACTTCCTGACGAGTAATACTGAAATGCTTGTCGTAGTCATCACAGGTTTCTGAACTAATATCTCCATTATCATCCAAAGGACCAGTCCAAAAGTCATTTCCTGTCTGACGGTAAGTCATGGCTGCAGCTTTCAGTTGCTCACCAGCATCAATACCTGCAATCCATAAAGCACCAGCAAACATAGAGTGCTTATTACTGTTTTTAGGAATTTCATATCTGGCATCACTTAAGTTCCACCACATGTCACCACCACCCATAATGGTAGTTCTAACATTATTGATATTCAAATCTGTCATGGCTTGTGAAGGTGTACAGTCAGCTGCAACCCTAGCTAAGCTAGATTGTGAATTAGATCCGGATGTTCCTACATTTTCCTTAGCGAGTAATGTTAAAGAAGATATACCTGCTAAAACGACTAATACTATTTTGTTCATGTCTATATTAATTTATCTTAGACTAAAAGTTAATTTCTATTCCTAAACGTGCCATTCTTGGCAAGCTATAATTTGATGGGTTATTAATTTTCATCGTATACATATCTCTAAATGATTGTGGATCATTTTGAGCATTGATATCTGTCTGTGCTGAAGCATCTGACAAATAACCATCATCATCAGGATTTCCTGTAGCACGGTAAACCGATCTTACATTCTTCGTATTTAACAAGTTTTGTACTTGTAGGTAAACATTGAATCCTAATTTCTTTTTATTATCTAACTGACCAACATCAACAGTAAACTTTTTGTTAATCTTGGTATTAATCCTCACTGTCCATGGGTTACGAGAACCATTTAAACTACCATCTAATGTAGACCTTTGATTAATTCCAAAAGCACCATCTTGAGTAATGTTAGACTGTCTTGAGTAAGGTGTACCTGAACCAGCAATAACAATAAAGTTAGCACCGGTATTGGCAAATACTTGTTTATTAAACCATACCGGACCATTGTAATCTTTACCATCATCAAATCTATAATCCATACTTAAATTGAAAGCGTGTCTTTGGTCATAACTCAGTGGAATAGTTGTTCTTAAGTTAGGCTGACCTGAATTGACTAAGCTGTAACCTGAACTAGCAGATGAACCTGTACCGTTTGCAAATTGAAGGGTGTAGTTAGCAGACATTGAAATATTTCCGCTTCTTCTTAATTCATACAAAGCAGAAAACCCTTTAACAGTACTGAAGTCAATATTACCATAAGTAAGGTAAGATATAGGGTAAGAATAATTGGTCTTAACAATCTGAATCATATCTCTTAACTCTCTGTAAAAAGCCGAAAGAGTAAGAGAAGAATTTAAATTAAGAGTCTGAGCAAATCCCAATTCAAAATCTACTGTTTTTTCAGATTTTAGGTTAGGGTTATTTACCAATGTGTTTACCCTATCTTCAAGATATAAGTAGTCAATTGGTTCTAATCTGTTTCCAGAAGGTGGTCTTTGTGTAAGGATATCATAGTGAGCAAAGAATTGAGCCTCATCGGAAATAGGGAATGAGAAAGAAATTCTTGGTGAGAATTCTGTCTGTGGCTCATAATCTTTAAATACAGGAATACTATCTTCTGAATTGACTAAGTATGGTGTGATTTGACCTGTGGTTGATGATTGAGCAAGTGCTTTAGGATCATTAATAGCTTCTCCATTTTGGTCAAACCAATCTTGACCATTTCTATAACCCACTACTTCAGTAGGATTATCCAAGTCATTTACATAAACAACATAGTCATCACCGATACCAACAGGCTTAACATAGTCTCCACTCAATAAAGTAGTGTTAGAACCTGCAGAATATGTATCATACAGACAATATTCGTCGGCTAAAACAGATTGGTTTGCATCGTAGCGATCAACACGTAAGCCGACACTAAAAATTAAATCATCGAAGGCAAATTTATCTTGAATATAACCTGCTGTATAAATAGGTTCAAATGCACCAATATTTCTAGTAAAATCGTTGTTGTCATTTCTTTTAGAGAAGAAATCTTCTATAGATGAGGAAGAATTTAACAGTTCTCCTTTATAGTCATATCCATAATAAGATATTAAGCTGTTTTCGTTTAATTCGTCGGCACTAAACATATCTATAGATAATTGCTCCGGATCATATGAATCAATATCAATAAACTCGTCATCAGCAATATTGAATTTTTCTCTCAAGTTGGCGTCAAAACGTGATTGAGCCTCACTATTTACTAAACGATCATAATATATCTCATCATAAGTCCCCAATGGATTAAATTGAGGGTTAGCTAAATCTAACTCTTGAATATGGAAGTTTGACAACTGCCTTGCAAGACCCCACAGCGACATAGGACTAACAAACCAACTTCTATCTGTTCTTTTTTCATACTCAAAACCAAACTGAATAGCATGATCTTTAATATCGGCTGAACCATTAGCTCTTATAGAGAATTGCTCAGCTTTTTGCTTTCCATAAGAACCGTACTGATCGCCATAGTTATAGTATAAAGAATATACATTCCTTGGGCCTTGACCATTTAAAAGCCCTAATTCACCTAAATCGTTAGCAGTTCTTATGACACCTCTGTTATTACTTCCTCCAAATGACAAACTCTGAAGTTCGTTTTCTCTAAACATATCATAATACTGCTGGGTATATGCAGCTAAATCAGGATTTGACGAGTTACTACCGTCAAATGTCATTAGTGTATCAGAAAAGCCCCTGTGGATGTAACCAAACACACCACTAGCTGTATCTTGACCAAAAGATAGGAATCTGTTTTTGTAAGTTTTAAACTTACCAACATGACCATATCTAAACAAGTTATCTCCATGATTAGGATTTCTTCTTTCAAAATCATTTTTGGTGTAGTCAACTGTTAAGTTATAGTATGCGTTCTTAATATTAGAAGCTGATTCTTCATCGCCTTCTTGAGCACCAAATCTTTGGGTAAATCTAGCATATGTCCTCCAAGTGTTTCTTTCTTCTTCAGGATTATTATCCCAATTCAATAATGAATAGGTATAAACAAAAGGGCGATCTACCGAATGACTAACAGCACCACCAATAGTCAAGTTTGTTTTTAAGGTTGGCTTAAAATCTAACTTACCAGAAAGATTAAATCCATTTGTATTTGTGTTCATTTTAGCTTGAACATTTTCAAAATCTGTATCTCTTAGGAATGTGGCATTACTAAGCAATCCGATAGAAGAAGATTGTTGATTAGGCACTGCAACAAATAAATTATCCTTTAATCTAGTCAACGCATCATCTTTTATTTTCCATACTCCTACTGCAGACGGACTGTTGTCGTCTATATTTCTAAATTCACCTGCTAAGAAATAACCTAATATGGCTCTACCCTTAGAACCATCTTCTTTTATCTCCTTATATATTGGACCAGACAAGCCAAAACCAACAAGTCCATAATTATAGTCATCGAATAAATGAGAAGATACAACTTCAGCACCGCCATACAATTGGTTCGATGGTCCTTTTGAAGTTACACTAATTATACCACCAGTAGCATCACCATACATTGCAGATAAACCACTTGACATAACTGTGATTTGTTCAATAGCACTCTGGGGTAGAGCTAAACTACCTCTTACCTTGACTCCATCCACATAATAATCAGTGGCTTCAGAACGAGAACCTCTCACATTTACAGAAGAACCTTCGTCACTTTGATAAACACCTGCCGCAGTTGCCGCCACAGAAGTGACACTTCTAGTTGGCATAGATCGAATTTCTTCACTGGTAACTGTTTTACCTCCAAGGTTATCTGGATCTAAAAGAGGTTTTTCATCTTTAATCACAACCTCTTCAATATCAATACCCTCAGACAATTGAACATCTCTAAAGGTTATTTTGTTTGAAGAAACGACAATACCTTCCAAAGTTACTTGACCATATCCTACAAAAGACACTATTAAGTCATAAGTACCAGGATCAAGTGGTTTAATGGTATAATTTCCATCAAAGTCAGTGGTAACACCCGCAATTTGGTTACCATTTCTCTTGGCAACGACATTGGCAAATGGCACCGTTTCTCCTGTGTTTTTATCTGATATTTTTCCTTCTAAAGAGCCCGACTGAGCAAATATTGATGAGCTAGTGAAAATTAAGCCCACTACAAGCAAGTACAATTTATTGAACATAGTTTTATAAAATTCTATTCATATTCTGCTTTAACAAAAGTCCGTAAATATAGACATTAAATAAAGATTATCTAAAAGTTAATTCAAAAAATTTGTAATCTTACATATCGAAATAAAAAGACCAATCATGAACAAATTCTTTACATTCCTTTTGATATTTATCGGGCTTTTATCTTGTACTAAGGATGAAAATATAATCCCTAATGTGCCGGTAAATTTTAGAATTCAAGCCTCTGAACTTGGAGGCGTCGGCAGCGCTATTTATACTCCAGAAGTCTATGGTGTTAGAGGAATCATAATTTATCATAAAAATAGCAACGAATACGTCGCTTTTGAAAGAGCATGTTCTTACAGGCCTTCAAATAATTGTGAGGTAATTCAGTTAAATGACGAGCTAAATCCAAGCTTTTTAACGGACAGCTGTTGCAGCTCTAATTTTCTACTAGACGATGGCACGCCTTTCAGCGGCCCAGCCTTACTCCCACTAAAACAATACGTTACTAGTTTCGATGGAACCTATGTATATATTTCTAATTAATTCAGAACGATACGCTTAGCTAATTGCTGACCATTAGAATGTAATTTTAAAACATACCCACCCCTTGTAAGAGCTCTTAAGTCTAAACGATGTTTAACACCCCACAACTCTTGACTAAACACTTTTCGCCCTTGCATATCATACAATTCCAAAAAAGTAAATGAATGTTTACTATCTATGACAATATCTATATAGTCATTTGCAGGGTTAGGAAAAACAGATAATTTATTACTCGCATAATCGTAAAGAGATGCCGTACTAAAAAACACATCTTCTGAAACAAATTTACATCCCCATTGGTCAGTAAGCAACAGACTGTAATTCCCTTCATCTTGTGCTATTAGCATATAAGAATTAGCTCCCATAATTTCTACCCCTTCATACAACCATTGATATTCATAAATGGAAGATTGGATATAACTTAGCGTATCAAAACTGACGTCAATATCTGGGCTGTAGTCATCTTCACAAATTTTTACCAAAAGCTCTTCAGACTGAGACGAACACCCAAATTCATTAGTTAGTAGCAAATAATAAAAACCCGAATAAACAGGTGAGTAATTTAAGCTATTAGCGTTAGGAATAGGGCTTTGATTGTAATACCACTGGTAATTTAAGTTTAGTGAGTCTGAATCAACGGACAACACAGTATTTAGCTCATCAAAACTGATATTGAATTGATTAGGTGATTCATAAACATAAATAGTATCCACAACATCAGCAATTGGCGAGGGCTCAATTTCTAAAATAGTATAATCTACTACCAGGTCACCATTATTTAAGGTCGAAGAGGTAGAAAAACCATTAAAACTCACAGAACCCAAATTATCATCTGAAGTTACTCCGTCTTCATCCCATACTTGAATGGTATAATCTTGGTTAGACAAAGCTATATTATCTAAAGTCCATAAAACAGGAAAGGAATTATCGACTTCTACACTGGAACTGTATATTTCATTGCCATCACCGTCAAACAATTTGAAATATGGGTCCGGGTTTAATGCTCCAAAAGCATCGTCTATATCGCCGCCCCATCCCGAAGCATTACTTATCTGTATTGAGGACAAAAAATGGAGCGTTTCGGTAGATGAATACGCCAAATAATGAACTTCATACATTCCTGGATCTGTATATAATTGAGCTGACGGATTTTCTAAGCCATTCTGATTACCGTTGCCAAAGTCCCAAGAATAAGCCGCATTATTGGGATTGTTATTTATAAAATCTACTGTTAGCGGAGCACATCCTGAAAAATTAGTCATTGCAAAACCGTCATTAGCCGATGTGTTAGGAAGAATTGTTAAAGGCAAACTAAACATAATTTCCTCTGGACCAACCGCCCAAGACAACTCATGCGTTGCCACAACAGTAACATCTACATCAAACTCCCCATATTCAAGAGGCATACCGTATATATTTACACAACCGTACTGACTAACAGATGGATTATAATGACATTGACTGTCAGAATTGTTGCACTCCCAAGAGAGGCCAATTGGTAAAGAAATAGAACTAATATGATAGTCTTCAAAGGCTATCAGACTTTCTCCAAAACCCTCAATTTCAACCAAGGTATCAACTGGCAAAACAAAAGTTAAATCTTGATCGTAATTTTGATTAACGTATCCTACCGATAGTGTGTCAGGAGATAATCCATAATTTGCTCCAATAGGAATATAGTCCTCGTCAGGAATACATTGAGCGTGAAGGTAAACACTTACAAAAGTGAAAACTATTGAAAAAAAAGTAGATTTAAACATATCATAATCTTGTTAAGCACAACAAGATTATGATATATTTTTATAATTTACAAGTTTAGTACCTGTAATAGTCTGGCTTGTATGGCCCAACAACTGGAACTCCAATGTAGTCCGCTTGATCGGTAGAGAGTTCATCTAACTCAACACCAATTTTAGATAAATGGAGACGTGCTACTTTTTCATCAAGATGCTTTGGCAAAGTGTACACCTTCTTTTCGTAGTTATCGATATGATTCCACAATTCCATCTGAGCTATAACTTGATTGGTAAAAGATGCTGACATTACAAATGAAGGGTGACCAGTTGCACAACCAAGGTTAATCAGACGGCCTTCAGCCAATAAGATAATATCGTGATCACCAACAGTATATTTATCTACTTGAGGCTTAATGGTGTCTTTGCTATCTCCCCAATTGTTGTTTAACCAAGCTACATCGATTTCATTATCGAAGTGACCAATATTACATACAATGGCTTTGTCTTTCATAATTTCGAAATGCTCACCTTTGATGATATCTTTGTTTCCTGTTGCAGTAACAATTATATCAGCCTCTGGAATAGCGTCTAACATTTTCTTAACCTCAAAACCTTCCATTGCAGCTTGCAATGCACAAATCGGGTCGATTTCGGAAACAATAACTCGAGCACCTGCTCCTCTCAAAGATTCAGCAGAACCTTTACCCACATCACCAAAACCTGCTACAACAGCAACTTTACCTGCAATCATAACATCAGTAGCACGGCGAATACCATCCACTAAAGATTCTCTACAACCGTATTTGTTATCAAACTTAGATTTAGTCACAGAATCGTTAATGTTTATTGCTGGCGTGTATAGGGTGCCATTTCTTTCTCTATCAAACAAGCGTAAAACACCCGTTGTTGTTTCTTCTGACAAACCATTAATACCTTCTGCTAACTCAGGATACTTATCAAATACCATATTTGTTAAATCACCACCATCATCTAAAATCATATTCAATGGCTTGTCTCCTTCAAACGCAAATAAGGTTTGCTCAATACACCAATTAAACTCATCCTCATTCATTCCTTTCCATGCATAAACAGGAACACCTGCTGCAGCTATTGCCGCCGCTGCATGGTCTTGGGTAGAGAATATGTTACACGAAGACCAGCTTACATCAGCACCTAATTCTATGAGGGTTTCTATCAAAACTGCTGTTTGTATGGTCATGTGTAAGCAACCAGCAATACGAGCTCCTTTAAGAGGTTTTTTGTCCCCAAACTCTTCTCTTAATGACATTAGACCTGGCATCTCTGCTTCAGCTAATTCAATTTCTTTTCTTCCCCATTCTGCTAGGGAGATATCTTTGACTTTATAAGTTAATTTTTCCACTTTAATTTCCATTTGTTAAATTTTAGGGTACAAAAATACGAAATTAACTCCTCATTTTGACTTATATTGGCCTTTCGATGACAGATTTTTTATTTTTAAAAATTGAAGCTCAATTTCAGTTAATAATTGAAGGTGTAGATGAGCTATGTTCATGGGATAAAGACGTTAAATCTTTCAGCAGTAAAACCAAAAGAGAAAGAGAAAAATTGGCCTCTCAAAATTTGATAAAACAACTTTACCCCAAAGTCTGCTTATCACACAACTCATACGGTGCACCGATTTTGTCTAATAAAAAAGCCATTTCATTATCTCATTCCAAGGATTTTTTAGCGTGCATAACAGCAGAGAACATAGCTGCAATTGACATTGAGCCAATAAGTGAAAAGGCATTTCGACTAAAAAATAAATTCTTGAGTGCCGAAGAGATTGCACTAGCAAAAAATGAGGATATAGCAACTCTTATGTGGTGTGCTAAAGAATGTTTGTATAAAATACATCAGAAAGGCAAAGTGAACTTTTCAGAAGATATAATCCTATATAGCATTGAAAATAACACTATAAAATGTTCTATTTTTGAACAAGATTACCAATTGAAATATGAAAAATTTAAAGAACATTGGCTAGTGTATTATTTTGATTAGTTACATTTGCAGCGATGAATATTTACAATTACATAACATCAAATAAACAAAAAGGCAACAAATTGTTTGCGGTTTTAATTGACCCTGACAAACAAAACAAAGAAGAATTACTGGAGCTTATACAAAGATCTGTACTAGCTAAAGTAGATTTAATTTTTGTTGGTGGAAGCCTTTTAACTAATGGTAGTTTTGCTCATTGTATAGAAACTATTAAATCTAATTGCACCATTCCAGTATTGATTTTTCCTGGAAACTCTATGCAGGTCAATAAAGATGCTGATGGTATTTTATTTTTATCCTTGATTTCTGGAAGAAATCCAGACATGCTCATCGGCAATCAAGTTATTGCTGCTCCTATCCTTAAACATTCTAATTTAGAGGTGCTATCTACTGGCTACATTCTTATCGATAGCGGCAAACCAACTACGGTGTCCTATATGAGTAATACCACGCCTATACCTCATGACAAAAACGATGTAGCACTTTGTACAGCTATGGCTGGTGAGATGCTAGGACTTAAACTCATTTTTATGGATGGTGGAAGCGGCGCCACAAACCCTATTTCTGAGTCTATGATTAGTATGGTGAGTCAGTCTTTGGACGTACCCTTAATTATTGGCGGTGGTATTTGTAGCGCAGAAAAAGCAGTCGCTAATTGCCAAGCAGGAGCAGATGTTATTGTTGTTGGCAACAGCATAGAAAAAAACTCTAACCTTATAGAAGAAATTGCTCAATCTATCCACCAATATAATACCATGAAAAACAATGAAGTGCTCAGTAGAAATTAGCATGTACCCTCTCGACAACAACTACATCAATCTGATTACACATTTTATTAAAAGCCTCAGAAAACATCCATTCATCACATTAGAAACTAATGGCATGAGTACACAAGTGTTTGGCGATTATGACAATGTAATGTCTGCCATTAATAAAGAGATGAAGAACAACTTTTTAATGCAAAACAAAGTAGTCTTCAATATGAAAGTCATTAATGCCCATTTGCAAGAAAAGCCTAGCTTTTAGCTAATGAAAAAAGTGGTTGTTATAGGCCCAGAATGCACTGGGAAAAGTAGTCTTACAAAAGCATTAGGACAGCATTACAACACCGCCATCGTGGAAGAGTGCGCTAGAGAATATATTGACCGTTTGGAACGCTCATACACTCAAGACGATATTCTGAATATTGCCAAAAAACAAATAACACTAGAAAATACTGCAAAGCCACAAGGCGACTATTTATTTTGCGATACAGACCTCATCGTTTGTAAAGTATGGAGCGAATTCAAATACGGCAACTGCCATCATTGGATTTTAGAGCAAATACAAAATCGTTATTATGACTATTATCTGCTGTGTGACATCGATTTGCCTTGGCAAGAAGACCAACAAAGGGAGCACCCAAATCACCGTCAAGAACTCTTCGACATCTATGAAGGCGAACTTAATAAGCTCAACAAACCCTACTCTATTATCAGAGGTCAAAACAGACTCGAATCTTCAATTGAAATTTTAGACTATTTAAACAAATAGTCTATAAAAAATGGTAGATTTGCCCTGTCTTTACGGGGTGCCTTCACAGGCTGAGATTATACCCATCGAACCTGCCAAGGTAATTCTTGGAAGGGAAGGGAGTTTAACATAATTATCCGACTGCAACTCCGTGCAGTTGGTAGTGTTTAACGCAAATTATCTAAAAGATGAAAATCAAAACTATTTTAAGCTTGAGCCTACTGCTCACTAGCTTAACGCTATCTGCACAAAATGCCGATACACTCATTATTTATCCGGAACTTCAAGAAGTAAAAATTAAGGCCTTGAGAGCTTCCCAACAAACACCCATGTCATTTACCAACATCAACAAAGAGGAGTTGGAAGAGCAGAACTTAGGGCAGGACATCCCTTACATGTTGTCACTAACCCCTTCTGTAGTTACCACCTCAGATGCTGGGGCAGGGATTGGCTATACTGGTTTTAGGGTACGTGGTAGCGACCCAACACGAATCAATGTGACCATTGACGGCATCCCACTAAACGACCCTGAATCGCAAGGGGTATGGTGGGTCAATATGCCTGACTTCACTTCATCGGTCGAAGATATTCAAATCCAAAGGGGTGTAGGCGCATCAACCAATGGAGCTGGTGCTTTTGGCGCAAGCGTAAACCTAAAAACGCAATCGCTAAGAGCAAAACCCTATGCTACTACAAACAATACAATAGGATCGTATAGCACACTCAAAAACAATATTGAATTTGGCACAGGGTTGCTTGCCGATAAATTTACCTTAGACGGTAGATTATCAAAAATTAGCTCTGACGGCTACATCGACCGAGCTACCTCTGACCTCAAATCGCTACACCTTTCTGGAGCTTACTATGGCAGTGATGAAATTCTTAAACTGAGCGTAATTTCAGGAAAAGAAAAAACCTATCAGGCATGGAATGGAGTACCCCTCTCCTATTTGGATAACGATAGTCTAAGAACTTTCAATTCATACACTTATGAAAACGAAACAGACAACTATTGGCAAGACCATTACTTATTGCATTATTCCAAGCAAGTTGACAAAGATGCTAGTTATAGTTTAGGCTTACACTACACAAAGGGCAAAGGCTATTATGAGCAATACAAAAGTGGTGAAGACTTTGCCGACTACGGATTGAATAATGTTACCATTGGTAACGACACACTCACTGAAACAGACCTCATTAGAAGAAAATGGTTAGATAATGATTTTTATGGCGCTATATTTTCTTATAACAATTCAGCAGATAAACTAGACTATACCATTGGTGGTGGGTGGAATACTTATGACGGCAGACATTATGGTGTTGTCCGTTGGGCCGAATATGCTAGCAACAGTACAATCGACCACATATATTATGACAACGATGGTATTAAAACGGACTTTAATGTATATGCTAAAGGGTTGTATAATTACAGCGATGACATCACCATTCATGCTGATTTGCAGCACCGCCAAATTGACTATTCTTTTTTGGGGAAAGATGAAAATGGTGCCCAAAGAAACGACACTGTAAATTTTGAATTTTTCAACCCTAAATTCGGTGCTTTTTATCAAATCGATGCTAACTCTTCAGCCTTTGCCTCTTTTGCTATAGCAAACAGAGAACCCAACCGTGCGGATTTTGTAGAATCTTCTCCTAACTCAAGACCATTACACGAAACTTTGTACGATACAGAACTGGGTTATAAATTAAATGGTGACAGGTTTGCTTTCTCTGCAACGGCATACTATATGATTTATGAAAACCAACTCATACTGACAGGTAAAATAAACGATGTAGGCGCATATACTAGAGAAAACGTGGACTATAGCGAAAGAAAAGGTATAGAACTAGAAGCTGCCTTTAAAATCAATGAAAAGTTAAACTGGTCTGCTAACGCATCGTTTAGCGAAAACACCATTGCTCACTATACCGAATATGTAGATAATTGGGATACTTGGGGACAAGAAATTAATACTTATTCCAACACAACTATTGCATTTTCTCCTGATTTGATTTGGTCAAGTAAGTTGGACTACCAATTCAAAGATAATATCGACTTGCAATTCATTTCAAAATATGTAGATGAACAGTATATTGATAACACCTCAAGCGATGATAGAAAACTTGATTCCTATTTAGTTCATCATGTAAGAATGATATGGAACATAAAAAGTCAACTGTTCAAATCGGCAAAATTAAGCTTTCAAATCAATAACCTATTGGAT
>CESO01026802.1_pt1 | contig 24596 bp, 28 predicted proteins | sample 356341 | NCBI WGS metagenome assembly CESO01 (sample SAMEA2621812, study PRJEB7988) | marine metagenome | biome: marine biome (ENVO:00000447); feature: deep chlorophyll maximum layer (ENVO:xxxxxxxx); material: "saline water (ENVO:00002010), including plankton (ENVO:xxxxxxxx)" | depth 35 m | reverse complement strand
CAATAATATCATTTTTGAGTTTACTGAGTATGAATTAAGGTCTTTTAAAAAATACCTTATGAAAATCAATGTTGATTACTGGGAAAATCAGTGCGTATGTAATATTTCAACTTGTAGGAAAATTCCTATTATTACAAGTCAAGGTAATTTACTTTTAATATTTAATAGATTGGAATTTGAAAAAATTAAAAAAATAATTTTTCCAAATAAAAAAAGTAATTTTGATTTATTAAACCACAAAGATTTACAGCTTTCTATATGTGAAAACTAAATTGAAAATGATTAAAAATAAGGTGATTGTCTTTTATGATGCTTATTGTGTTCTTTGTGATTCTTCAATAATTTGGTTAATTGAAAATGATAAAAATAATATTCTACAGTTTTCTCACTTCAAAAGTGATTTTGCATTGAGTAAAATAAAAAATAATGAAAACTCAGATACTGTATCAATTTTAACTTCTAATGGGGAAATCCTTCAAAAAAGCGATGCGGTTATATTTTTATTAACACTTTTAAAAAAATATGTAATTCTTAAATCTATAATTCAAATAACACCTAAAGTAATAAGAGACTTTTTTTATGATGTTATTGCTAAAAATAGATATAAATGGTTTGGTAAATATGAGTCCTGTAAAATTCCAAAAAGTGAATGGAAGAGTAGATTCTTATAGCTATTAAACTCAAAATTTTTTTTAAAAAAACTTTGTATCTTTACTAATAGAATCAATTTATTTTTTTTTATTTAATATTAATAATTTAAAAGTCTATTTTGCTTACAAACGAATATAAACCTTTACCTGATTTTTTGACAATTAAAAAAAGTGATATTCATGGATTAGGACTATTCTCCAAAAAATTCATACCAGAAGGAACTGAACTAGGGATTTCTCACTTACATAATGAAAATTTTCCTGATAACTATTTAAGACTTCCTATAGGAGGCTTTATAAATCATCATGACATGCCAAATTGTATTGCAAAATACTTTGAAGAGCCAGAAAAACACATCAAAATTTACTCTATTAAAGATATCCCCTCTGGGAAAGAGCTTACTGTAAAATATATAATTAATAAACTAAAAAATCCAAAATGGGAATTTAACTGGGAGGTTTCTCAATAAAATTTAAAATGAAATCAAAAATATTCTTTCTAACTCTAATTTCAACTTTTTTCATATTATCAATTTCTTGCAACAATATGTCAGGGAAAAAACATGAAATTAAAAATATTCCTACAGTAAATAATAAAAATTCAAAACTCAACATACCGTCTAACCTTGAAAACCAAGATACCAAAGGATATATAAGTTCCTATTTGAATATAAAAAATCTTCTGGTAAATGATGACATAGTAAATTCATCTGATAATTGGATTGAATTAAATTCTAATTTAGATGAAATACCTATTACTAGCTTTTCTTTAAAAAAACAAGAGGAAATAGAAAAAATAATAATTGATATTAAGGACATTATAAATAAAACTGATTTAAATTTAATTTCATCACAAAGAAACTCTTTTGAATTAATCAGTAACAAAATTTTAACTTTGATAAAATTAGTAGGTTCAAAAATTAAGCTCTATCAACATTACTGTCCAATGTTTAATAAGAACAAAGGAGGAATGTGGATTAGTTCTAGTGAAGAAATTTTTAATCCCCTTTTTGGAAGCTCAATGTTAAAATGTGGATATGTAAAAAGTGAAATTAATTAATAAATGCTAAAAAACTTAATTTTCTCTTTTTTTTTATGCCTATTATACTCTTGTAATCAAAATCTAACTGAAAAGAAGTGTAATACTTTTTTAGAATGTTTAGATAGTACCGTTTGGAAAATTACTACTGGTACTTTTGAACAATACAATATTTTTCATAACAAACCAAATGAGATATTTATGACTCAATATGAAATGTTCAATAAAAGTCTTTCATGCAAAGAATTTAGTTTTACCATTGAAAATATTGAGCAAACTCCACTTGAAATGAATGGAGAACTTTTATCCGGTAAACTGAGGTTCGTGTGGAGCGAAAATGAACTTTATTGTACTTATGTAAATAATAAAAGGACTGAAAATATTACTTTTTATAAATCTTCAATTGAAGAATTAAAACAGTCCTTAAAATCTAGGACAGGTTGTAAATTATAATAAATATGGGATATTTTTTAAGAAATATATTAGTTTATGCTATAATAGCAATTTTAATTATAATTGTATATTATGCTATAAGGAAAATGAATAAAAAAAAATAATTTTATTTTCTAGAATTTAATTTTGCCAATAACCTGAGTATTTCAAGGTAAAGCCACACCAAAGTTATCATTAATCCAAAAGCACCGTACCATTCCATATATTTTGGAGCTCCATTTTCAACTCCTTCTTCAATAAAATCAAAATCAAGCACTAAATTTAATGATGCAATAACAACTACAACAAGACTAAATCCAATACTAAACATTGAAGCATTATTAATATCCATTATTGGCATGCTAGCTCCAAAAAAACTCATTATAAAATTTACTAAATAAATTATTCCAATTCCTCCCGTAGCTGCAAAAACCCCTAATTTAAAGTTTTCAGTAGCCTTAATAATTCCATATTTGTAGGCCATTAGTAGTGATAGTAAAATTCCAATTGTAAGTTGTATTGCTTGAGATACAATCCCCTCATATGCAGAATTATACAAAAAAGATATTCCACCAAGAGCCGCCCCTTCAAGAATTGCATATAATGGAACAGTTATTGGAGCCCAAGTTTTTTTAAATACAGTCACAATAGCAACAATAAATGCAGCAATACCGCAAAAAGCTAAAATACCCATACTAGGTTGATTAAACATGTAATACCCCGATCCAACTAGTAAAAACAAAGAAATAAGTGTTTTATTTACCGTCCCGTTCATAGTCATTTTTTCTTCAATACCAGAGTGAGACAATGAAGAAAATGTTTTTTGAGATAATACCGGATTTCCTGATCTTAATGAAAGGTGTCTACTCATTATTAATATTTTTTTTACAAAAATAAAAAATATTAGATTAAATTAGAACTTTTAGTTTTGCAAAATAAAATGAAAATTTAAATGTCTTTTAAAAAAATATCTTTACTATTATTGTTTATGACTATATCATCTAAAGGGATATCATCTGAGAATAGGTTTGAAAATTCCGATAATACTAAAATCAAATTTATTACCCTAACAAATTCAAGGGGTATCAAAGTTAAAATAACTAATTATGGGGGAAGGGTTGTTTCATTATTGGTCCCTGATAAAAATAATAATTTTGATGATATTGTGTTGGGGTTTGATACGATTGACGAGTACATGAATACTAGTGAAAAATATTTTGGTTGCATTGTTGGACGTTATGCAAATAGAATAAATAATGGCTCATTTAAATTAAATAATATTGAGTATAAATTAAAAAAAAACAACGACCCAAACCATCTACATGGAGGTGAAATTGGATTTGATTCTGTAATTTGGAAAATTCAAAATCAAACAAATAATTCGATTACTTTAACCTACAGGTCATATCATTTAGAGGAGGGATATCCTGGAAATTTAGATGTTAAAGTCACATATAAATTGACTGAAAAAAATGAACTGAAAATTCAATATTGGGCATATACTGATCAAAAAACAATAGTTAATTTAACACATCACTCTTTTTTCAATTTAAAAGGTGCTGGAAATGGATCAATTAATGACCATTTACTCGAAATAAATGCTTCTAATTATACTCCTGTAAATAAAAATTTGATACCAACTGGCCAAATTAAACCCGTAAAAAACACTCCATTTGATTTTTCCAAACTAAAACCTATTGGCAGTGATATCAATGTTAAAAATGATCAATTAAGTTTTGGACAAGGGTATGATCATAATTATGTATTAAATAAAAAAAATGATGATATAAGTTTTGCTGCTAAAGTTATTGAACCTGAATCTAAAAGAGTTATGGAGGTTTATACAAACGAACCTGGATTACAATTTTATGGAGGTAATTTTTTAGACGGAAGTGTTAAAGGTAAAGACAATAAAACTTATAATTACCGAACTGCTTTTTGTCTTGAAACTCAACATTTCCCGGATAGCCCAAACAATGAAAATTTCCCTTCAACTGAATTGAATCCTGGTGAAGAATATTATTCAATATGTATATATAAGTTTTCTGTAATTGAATAAAACTTTCCATGAAAAAAAAATTTAATTTAGAAAATAAAACAATAATTATAACTGGAGGTGCAAGTGGAATTGGAAAAGCAATAGGAATAGCCACTGCAGAACAAGGAGCAAATATTATCATTCTTGATTTAAATAAAAAAGAAATTCTTAATACTGTTGATGAGGTAAAAAAAAATGGATCGATATCTGAAGGATATTTATGTGACGTTGCTAATCAATCTAAAGTTTTCTCAACTATCAAGAAAATTTCTAAAACCCATTCAATAGATGTATTAATAAATTGTGCAGGAATTTCTCATATAGGGTCTATAGAATCTGTTGATGAAGAGTCATTGGACAACTTATATTCTATAAATATCAAAGGAATATATAACTGTATAAAAGCTTGTATTCCAAAAATGAAAAAAAATAAATCTGGTATCATTATAAATCTTGCATCAATAGCTGGATCGGTTGGTATTTCAGATCGTTTTGCTTATTCTATGACTAAAGGAGCAGTTTTATCTATGACCTTGTCTGTGGCAAAGGATTATATTGATCATGGTATTAGATGCAATTCTATTTCACCAGCAAGAGTGCATACTCCTTTTGTTGATAAATTTTTAAAGCAACATTTCCCTGGAAAAGAGGCTGAAGTTTTTGAAAAACTATCAAATTCTCAGCCTATTGGAAGAATGGGTTCTCCAAAAGAAATTGCTGATTTAGCATTATATTTATGTTCTGACCAGGCTTCATTTATTACTGGTACTGATTTTCCAATAGATGGAGGTTTTATTAAATTAAACAATTAAATAAATGAAATTAATTAGATTTGGCCCTAAGGGGAATGAACTTCCTGGAATTAAAATTGATGATTCCACTTCTATTGATGTATCTTCTTTTATTAATGACTATGATGAATCATTTTTTGAAAACAATGATCTAGAAAAATTAAAAAAATGGTTGTCAACTAACATCGATTCTTGTCCTAAAATAAGTAATAAAACTAGATTAGGTCCTCCACTGGTAAGACCATCAAAAATTATTTGTGTTGGTTTAAATTACTCTAAACATGCTAATGAGAGTGGTATGGCTGTTCCTAAAGAACCTGTATTATTTTTTAAATCTACTACTTCCATTATTGGCCCTTATGATGATGTAATTATCCCAAAAAATAGTGATAAAACAGATTGGGAAGTTGAATTGGCTCTAGTAATTGGGAAGAAAGCTTCATATATTGATGAAGGTCAAGTTAAAGATCATATTTTTGGGTATGTTTTACATAATGACATAAGTGAACGCTCATTTCAATTAGAACGAGAAGGTCAATGGGTAAAGGGCAAAAGTTGTGATACTTTTGCTCCCTTAGGGCCATACTTAGTAACAAAAGATGAAATCAAAAATGCCGATAATCTTAATCTTTGGTTAAAATTAAATGGAGAAATAATGCAAAAAAGTAATACTTCAGATTTTATATTTAAAATAAATGAAGTAGTTAGTTATATAAGTCAGTTTATGACATTACTCCCTGGTGACATAATTTCTACTGGAACTCCATCTGGTGTAGGGCTAGGTTTTGATCCACCAAAATTTTTAAAAAACAATGATATTATGGAACTCTCAGTTGAAGGTCTTGGTGTTTCAAAACAAAAAGTTAAATCCTATAAAAATGATAATTGATTCTCATCAACATTTTTGGAATTTTAATCCAGAGAAAAACACTTGGATAACAGATGAAATGAATGTTCTTAAAAAGAATTTTTACCCAAATGATTTAATTACCGAATTAAAAAAAAATAAAGTTGATGGGTGTATTTCTGTTCAAGTTGAACAAACTGAAAATGAAACTGAATCATTAATTAGACTTTCAGAAGAAAATAATTTTATCAAAGGAGTTATTGGATGGTTAGATTTAAAGTCTCCTGAAATTGAATCTGTATTAAATAAGTTTTCAAAAAACAAAGCACTTAAAGGTATCCGGCATATTGTCCAATCTGAAAAGTCTGGTTTTTTATTAAACCCTGATTTTTTGAATGGAGTTTCAAAATTAAATTCTTACAATTTGACCTATGATATTTTAGTTTATCCTAACCAGTTGAATGAAGTCATTAAATTTGTTGAAAAATTTCCAAAACAAACTTTTGTATTAGACCACCTTGGAAAACCATTGATTAAAGAAAAAAAAATTGATCAATGGAAAGAAAAAATTAATAAACTATCAGTGTTTAAAAATGTTTCATGTAAAATTTCTGGGATGATAACTGAAGCTAATTGGGAAAAATGGAAAATTAAAGACTTCAAACCATATATTGAAACTGTTCAAAAAGTTTTTGGTGAAGATAGATTACTTTATGGTTCTGATTGGCCAGTCTGTCTATTGGCGGGTAATTATTCGAAAGTTAAAAGTCTTGCGGAATACTATTTCCCAATAAAATCAAATAAGAAATTCTGGTCAGAAAATGTAATTAAAATATATAATTTAAACATATAAAAATGGATCTAAATTTAAAAGATAAAGTTATTATTGTTACTGGAGGGTCCAAAGGTATTGGGGGAGGAATAACACTAGCTTTATCTAAAGAAAAAGCAATTCCTGTAGTCATTGGAAGAAATAAAAAATCTATTAATTCCATAATGAAAGTTATTAAAGATCTAAAATTAAAAGCTGATTATGCATTTGCAGAGTTAACAGATTCTAAAGAATGTGAAAAAGCAATTGACTTTATTTATAAAAAATACGGACAGATAGATGGTTTGGTAAATAACGCAGGTATTAACGATGGAATAGGACTAAAAAATGGAACTTCGAAACAGTTTATAGATTCAATCAATAAAAATGTCACCCACTATTTCCAAATGGCTAAACTTGCTTTACCAGGTTTAAAAAAAAGTAAAGGTAGTATTGTAAATATTGGATCAAAAGTCTCATATACTGGACAAGGAGGAACCTCTGGATATGCTGCAGCTTGTGGGGCAAGAAACGCACTTACAAGAGAATGGGCAGTTGAATTAATTAATGAAGAAATTAGAGTTAATGAAGTAATAGTTGCTGAGTGTTATACTCCCCTTTACGAAAAATGGATAAAAACATTCAAAAATCCAAAAGAAAAAATAAATGAAATCTCCCAAAAAATTCCATTAGGAAAAAGAATGACAACTGTTGAAGAAATTTCAAATATGGTGATTTTTCTATTATCAAATAAATCAAGTCATACTACTGGCCAAATAATTTTTGTTGATGGAGGGTACTCTCACCTTGACAGAACAATTAATTCCTAAAATAAATGACTGGAAAAATTGTTCCGAAGAAATTAATCATTCCTTTTATATTAATTACATCAATGTTTGCTTTATGGGGTTTTGCCAATTCAGTTACTGATCCAATGGTACAAGCATTTAAAAAAGTCTTGGAGTTATCTAATTCTCAAGCAGCATGGGTTCAAATGGCTTTTTATGGAGGATATTTTTGTATGGCTCTACCAGCAGCTTTTTTTGTAAGGAAATTCTCATACAAAACAGGAATACTTATTGGTCTTTTTCTTTATGCCTTGGGTGCAATTCTGTTCTATCCTGCTGCCATAACTGAACAATTTTGGTTTTTCTGTTTAGGGCTATACATATTGACTTTTGGACTTGCTTTTCTTGAAACTACCGCTAATCCATACATATTGTCTATGGGGAAAAAAGAAACTGCTACTCAAAGACTAAATCTAGCTCAAATTTTCAATCCTGTTGGAAGTATTGCAGGTCTCTTTGTTGCTCAACAATTTATATTAAAAAAATTACAGTCTGATAATATTGATAATTATCAGCTTCTAGATGATACCCAAAAAATTATTATAAAAACTTCTGACCTGATGGTTATTAGAAACCCATATGTGATACTTGGTCTTGTTATAATTTTATTTTTTATTTTAATTGCCTTATATAAAATGCCTGAGGGGAAAGATAGAACTGAAATTGAATCCATTCAAAAAACATTTAAAATTTTATTAAAAAATAAAAGTTATATTTTCGGTGTAATCAGTCAGCTTTTTTATGTAGGAGCTCAAATAATGTGTTGGACATATATCTACCAATATGCTGAAGCCCTAGATATTTCTAGTCAAAAAGCATCTAATTATCAATTTATTGCATTTATACTATTTTTCTTTGGTAGAATTTTAGGGACTTATTTGCTTAAAACTATTAATGCCGGATCATTGTTGATGCTTTTTGCTTCTTTTTCTTCATTAACGATTTTAATAACAATTTTAGCTCAAAATATTCTAGGGCTTTATTCATTAGTGCTTACTTCTTTTTTTATGTCTGTAATGTTTCCTACCATCTATGGGATTGCCTTACAAGACTTAAATGAAAATGTTTCTAAAATTGGAGCTGCTGGACTTGTAATGGCAATTGTTGGTGGAGCTTTAATGCCCAAACTTCAAGGGAATATTATTGATATTGGAGGGTATGCAGTAAATGATATTAAAATTCTTGGAGTATCAGAAATTAATTTTTCATTTATCCTGCCTTTAATATGCTTTATCATTGTTATCTTATTTGGAAAATATACTTCAAAAAAAATAAATTAATGGAAAATAAAAGGTATTGTTTCACTTTAGATCTTAAAAATAATAAACATTTAATATCTGAATATATAGATTATCATAAAAAAGTTTGGCCTGAAATCATCCAGAGCATAAGAAATTCAGGAATTAATTCAATGGAAATTTACAATGTATCTAATCGTCTTTTTATGATAGCTGAAGTTTCAGACGATTTCACATTAGAATCAAAGAAAAAATTGGATCAAAATAATCCAAAAGTTCAAGAATGGGAAAATTTGATGTGGAAATATCAAAAAGCCCTTCCTTTTGCTGAAGAAGGGGAAAAATGGGTTTTAATGAATTCCATTTTTAAAATATAATTTTTCAAAAAAATATTTCTTTAAAAAAATTTATATATTACTGTGTTTTTAATTTTAAATAAACCAAATAATAAAAAATGTTTACTATAGAAAGCTATACTATCGCAGTTTTATTTTGTTTTATTACAATGATATGCTGGGGTTCTTGGGCAAACACCCAAAAATTATCAAGTAAAAAATGGCCTTTTCAACTTTTCTATTGGGATTATGTTTTTGGAATAGTTATAATTACAATCTTTTTGGCTTTTACTTTAGGTTCATTTGGAGAAAATGGAAGATCTTTTGTTGACGATATTCAACAAGCAAATTCAGCGTCAATTATTTCCGCACTAATTGGAGGAGTTATTTTTAATTTTGCAAATTTACTACTAGTTATTGCAATTGAGATAGCTGGAATGGCAATTGCTTTTCCAATTGGAATTGGTATAGCTTTAGTTTTAGGGGTTTTTACTAATTACATAAACCAACCAGAGGGAGATCCAGTTATTTTATTTATTGGAGTTTTATTAGTTACTCTTGCTATAATTATTGACGGTATTGCCTATAAAAAAATTCTTCAGAACTCTAATGAAAAACCCCTAAAGGGCATCTTAATTTCTGTTACTGCAGGAATAGCCATGGGCTTTTTCTACAAATACGTAGCCGAATCAATGGTTTCGGATTTCATTAATCCTGAAGCAGAAAAAATTACTCCATACACTGCTTTGGTAATATTTTCTTTTGGAATTTTAATTTCTAGTTTTTTATTTAATACATATAATATGTATAAACCCATTTCAGGAGACAAAACTAATTATAAAGAATATTTAACTCTTGGAACGACTAAGCTACATTTAATTGGTATTTTAGGTGGAGTAATATGGGGTATTGGAATGTCTTTTAATATAATTGCCTCTGAACAGGCAGGTCCCGCAATTGCATATGGTCTTGGACAAGGAGCAACTATGGTTGCTGCTATATGGGGCGTTTTTATTTGGAGAGAATTTAAAGATTTACCTAAACAAAATTTTTGGTTAATCCCCCTTATGTTTTTACTATTTTTATCTGGTCTTGGAACTATAATAATAGCTAGACTAGTTTAATATTATTTATTATGAGCCTATTTGTTATTGGAAGTTCTAACACTGACTTAGTATTGTATATGAACCATATACCAAAAATTGGTGAAACAGTCGTTGGTGCTGAATCAACTGTAATTTTTGGTGGTAAAGGTGCCAATCAAGCTGTTTCTTCAAAAAGAGCTGGAGCTGACACCAAATTTATTACGCAACTTGGAAATGATGGTTTTGGAGATGAGTTAAAAAAACATTTTAAAAAAGAAAATCTTCCTGGGAAATATATTTTAACAGATAAATTTAAGCCCTCTGGTGTAGCTCACATATTTGTTTCAAAAAAAGGTGAAAATTCAATTGCAGTTGCTTCTGGTTCAAATGGTACTCTAAGTTTCAAAAAAATTGAACCTTTCCTTTCAGAAATTGAAAAAGCAAAATTAGTTTTAATACAATTTGAAATACCATTTGATACAGTTATAAAAATAATTAACTTTTGTAATCTCAAAAAAATTAAGTTAATTGTTAATCCTGCACCTGCTTTGGAATTAAGTGAAAATATTCTGAAAAATATTTGGATGATAACCCCTAATGAAAGTGAGTCTGAGATATTAACCAATATTAGGGTAACTGACCATGAATCTGCAGTCTTAGCAGGAAAAAAAATAGTTTCTAAAGGAGTACAAAACTGCATAATAACTTTAGGTAAAAATGGTAGCGTTTGGTGCACAAAAAAATCAACTTATATATTTAAAGTCCCGAAAATTAATGCAATTGATACTACTGCAGCTGGAGATGTATTTAATGGTTATCTAGCCCAAGGTATTATTAATGGTTCAAGTCTAACTGAAGCTATTCTTTTTTCACATGCAGCCTCCTGTTTATCGGTCACCATTAAAGGAGCACAAACATCTATCCCATCCAAAGAAGATACATTATCTTTTTTAAAAAAAAATAAAGGATTTACATTTAAAAAAATTAAATAATTTTTTTTTAAATAGATCTAAGAATCCATTGATAAGTATTATTCATAAAGTCGTAATATTTTTCATTAAAACCTTTTTCAGTTTTAAAAGCTAAAACAAATTTATCCTCAACTTTAATTGGTATTTTAATTATTCTATTTCTTTCTTCGTTATATATTTTAAAATTAATAATAAATGAGTCCTTGTTGATAGGATTTTCCTTAATTTCTTTGAGAGCCAATTTTAAAATTTCCACTGCCCATTGTTGAACTTCAAAACTTACTTTAAACCTTGTCAAATCGTCTTTTGCATATTTATATGGAATATTAGAAACAATAACTAAATCTAATTTTTTATCTGTTAAGTCTTGAGAGAAACTTAAGCTAATTGATAAAAAAAGCAAAAAAAAATATTTCATTATAAAATTATATATTGTTAAAATTACAAAAGACTTTAATATTTAATTTGAAAAATAATATAAAAATTTAATTAATTTTTTATATTCAGAAAATTAAACAAGGATTATATCCAAATATGAAAATCAAAACTATTATTTTATTAAAATTTTTATTAGTTATCCTGATTTCTTGTGAAACTACGATTAAACCCAAAACCCAAAAATTAGAAGCATTAAAAGTTAAAATATTATCTAAAGAAGATTCTCTTTTATTAAAAGGTATGGTCTTTATTCCAGGCGGAACATTCAAAATGGGAAGTAATAATAAAGATGGGTTCATTGATGAATTCCCTCAACATGAAGTAAAAGTTAACTCCTTTTGGATGGATGAAACTGAAGTTACTAATTCACAATTTGAGAAATTTGTAAATGCAACTGGATATATTACTACTGCAGAAAGGAAAATTGATTGGGAAGTGATTAAAAAAACTTTGCCTCCTGGAACACCTAAACCAAACGACAGCTTACTTCTACCCTCATCACTTTTATTTAGATATACAGATGGTCCCGTAAGTTTAAATGATTATTCACAATGGTGGAAATGGACAAAAAATGTAAATTGGAGACAGCCTTGGGGGGAAGGAAGTACTATTGAAGATAAAGGAAACTTCCCTGTTGTCCATGTTAGTTGGGATGATGCTATGGCTTATTGTAAATGGTCAGGCAAAAGACTCCCATCAGAAGCTGAGTGGGAATACGCATCAAGAGGTGGGATGGAACATTCTATATATTCCTGGGGAAATCAAAAAATTAATTCTACTGTTATCAATGCTAATACTTGGGATGGAAATTTCCCATATAAAAACACAAATAAAGATAATTTTGAATTTTTAGCTCCAGTTAAAAATTATAATCCCAACGGTTATGGACTTTATGATATAGCTGGCAATGTTTGGGAATGGTGTTCAGACTGGTATAGACATGATTATTACAAGTTATTTGAAAATCAAATTGCAGACAATCCTAAGGGTCCAGAAAAAAGTTTTGATCCAAATGAACCCTATATCCCTAAAAAAGTAATGAGAGGCGGTAGTTTTTTGTGTAATGACTCTTATTGCAGTGGATATAGAAATGCTATGAGAATGAAAACTAGTCCAGATACAAGTTCGATTCATGCTGGGTTCAGGACTGTTTTAGATGGAATTTAAATTATGGTATAATCAATTCCCTAATTAAGCCCTCCTGAGCCACTGAGGCAACTAAAATCCCTTGCCTATTAAAAATACTACCTCTAGAAAAACCTCTTGAATTTGATGCACTTGGACTATCCATTGAATAAAGTAACCAGTCATCTATTTTGAATGCCCTATGAAACCATAAAGAATGATCCAAACTTGCAGATAAAATATTACTTTTATTAAATCTCTCTCTATGGGGTAAAGTAGATGTTAGTAATAATCCATAATCAGAGGCATAGGCTAATAATTGATGTTGTGTTTTTAAATCTAATTCAATTTTCTCCTTAGTTTTAAACCAAATATTACTAAAAGGAATTGAATCTTTAATCATTCTTGAGGCAATATTTTCAACTGGCTTCATTTCAAATATTACAGGATGAATAGCTTTAATCATTTCATAAATATTGGGTGCTTCATCTTTATAATTTTGAATTTGTTGAAGATCAGTAAGTAAAATTTCAGGAGTTAATACACTAGGAATACTAATTTGATGATCAACCCCTTTTTGATTTAACTGAAAAGAAGCAGCCATATTAAAAATAGCTTTATCCTTCTGATATGCTACTACCCTTCTAGTAGTGAAACTCCCTCCGTCTCTTAGAACATCTACCTCATATCTTACTGGTAAATTTATATCACCAGCTAAAATAAAATAACCATGCATTGAATGAGCAAACCTGTCAATTGGGACGGTTTGATAAGCAGCATACAAAGATTGTGCAAGAACTTGCCCTCCAAAAACTCTTCCCCATGGAGTTAAATAATTACCTCCTTCAAAAATATTTTTAGATATTTTTTTTAAAGTAATTAAATCAATAAGGTCTTTAATTGTCTTCATTTTGAATTTTAATTTTTATTTGTTCATTTTTTCCAATTTAAAGTTTCCATCAGATGAAGCATGTCATTTTCAATATACCTCGCTGCTGGCATTAATGAATCATAATTAGGTTTTGAATAAAAATATAAAGATCCAACTAAGAAATTACTTATGCTATCAGTTAAAAAAAATTGAAGTTGTGATGCAGCATTTCCCTCTACTCTGAATAAAGATCCGAAGGTTTTATTTTTTTCATCATAATATGTTTTTTCCGGAATCTCTATTGCTCTGTTGACATGCTTCATTGGCATTTGATATGCGTCCTCTATTAAGGAATTAATATTATTTTTGACTTTAAAATAAGACAAGTAAATTGTTGCTTTCATATTAGGATATATAATTTTATTCCAACATTCCTTTGACTGATTTTCTATTAATGCCCTTTTATTTATTTCAAATGTAAAACCACATGAATTTGATTTCTCAACATACTCTGGTATAGGGTATTCCAAATTAAGAAAACCCTTTGGTTTTGGTAAGTTATTTTCATAACATGAGATTTGTGTAGAAATTATAAGAAAAATAAAAAACAACCTATTTATCATATAAATTATGGAGTAGTTACTTTAATTTTTTTTATCCTTCTTTGTTCAATATATTCAATTTTAAAAATATACTTCTCAAAATAAATCTTTTGCCCAACTTTAGGAAATGACTGAACTATCTCAAGTAAAAATCCAGCTAAAGTTTCAGATTCACCTTTATATTTTTCAAATATTTCTGTCGAGTCAAGTTTTATCAATCGATAAAAATCTTTAAGATTCATTTTAGCATCAACTAATAGATTATTTTCATCAATTCTTGTATATTCAAATTCTTGATCATCAAATTCATCACTTATATCTCCAACAATCTCCTCTATTATGTCCTCTAAAGTAATTATACCAGACGTCCCACCATATTCGTCAACAACAATTGCCATGTGTATTTTTTTTATTTGAAATTCTTTAAAAAGATCGTCCAGCTTTTTATTTTCAGGCACATAATATGGTTCTCTAATTAATTTCTGCCATGAAAATGATGAAATATTAATTTTTGGCATTAAATCCTTAACATATAAAATACCTAAAATAGCATCAATTTTTTCGCCATAAACAGGGATCCTAGAATACCCTGCCTTTATTATTTTTGGTAAAATTTCATCAAGAGTTAATTTTTCAGATAAAGCAAAAACATCAATTCTTGGACACATCACTTGCTTGGTGTCAGTATTTCCAAATGAAACTATCCCTTTTAGTATTTTATCTTCTTGTTTAGTAGTATCTTTTTGTTCAGTATATTCAAGAGCTTTTGAAAGCTCTCCAACTGTAAAAGAATTTGATTTATTCCCAAATCTATTTTCAATAAATACGGTTATTTTACTCATAGGTTTAGTTATAAACCATAATATGTATTTATCTAAATAAAAAAGTGGGTATGCTACAATTTTGGAAAAAATTAAACTATTTCTATTAGCATAAATTTTAGGTAAAATTTCCCCGAAGAAAAGTATAATTATTGTAATAAATCCAATCTCAAGAAATAATTTAAGTATATTACTGTTTATATCACTCAAAAATACATCTGTTAAAGATGCAAATAGTAAAACAATACCAATATTAATAAAGTTTATTGTTACTAAAATTGTAGCTAAAAGTCTTTTGGGAGATTTTAATAATCTTTGAATTAACTCTTTTGTTTTATCAAATTCATTTTTATCTGATTCCAAAGATGAAGGCTTTAATGAAAACAAAGCAACTTCAGCTCCTGAAAGCATAGCTGAAAAAAAAAGTAAAACTAAAGTTATGGTTATTTTAACCAATACTACAGGTGACAGCTCAATTATTATAAAAGAAACTGACAAATTAAAAAAATCTACTCCCAATCTTAATTATTTAAATTAAAAAGGTAAATCATTAATATTTTCAGATGATTTCTCAATTTGAGTATTTGTGTCTTCTGAGGACAATCTGGTATCATCTTTTTTATTTGATAAAAAAGTAAACTCATTAACAATTATCTCAGTTGTATACCTATCCTCGCCACTTTCATTTTGCCATTTCCTAGATTTGATTCTACCCTCAACATATATCTTATCTCCTTTAGATAAATATTTTTCAAATATTTCAGCTACTTTATTTTTGGCAACCAAATTATGCCATTCTGTATTATTAATTTTTTCACCCGAATTTTTGTTTGTATAGCTCTCATTTGTAGCAAGAGAAATTCTTGCAATACTACCGCCTCCGTCAAAATGATGCATCTTAACTTCATCCCCTAGATGTCCAATTAACATAACTTTATTTAATGTACCAGCCATTTAATTAATTTTATAATTAATCAAATATAAAAATTCAGCTTTCAAAATTCGCTTTTGAATTAAAAAATTTTTCTAAAATAATTGGTACTGGAAAGTTTTTTAGATTTTTCACCTTAATACCATAATCAGTTAATTTCAAAACATTTAGCTTCCAAAATGTAATATTAATTTTCTGGTGAGAAAGTCTATGTATTATGGGTTTAGAATTAATTTTTTTTAAATTTTTAAACTCCCCACTACATAATTCAAACAGAAATTTATTAGATGACAATCTTTCTAATTCAAGATTTTCATCACTTTCAATAAGTGGAAATTGATAAAGTTTATTCCAAATATCTTTTTTTGTTCTTTGATTAATTATAAAATTCCCATTGAGATCTTGAACAATTATATAATTAAAATATCTCGTCTTAATTTTTTTTAATTTTTTTTTTACTGGTAAACTGTCTATGCATTTATTATTAAATGCATAACAGTCTTTAATAAAAATACAATTTTTACAAATTGGATTTTTTGATTTGCATTGAATTGATCCAAATTCCATCATTGCTTGATTAAAATCAGAAGGGTCATAATTTATCATTAAATTGTCTGCTCTTTTTTTAAATTCTTTATATGCTTTTAAAGAGTTAATTGGCGTAAATAAGCCAAAAAATCTTGAAATTAATCTATATACATTACCATCTACTACAGATGTGGGTACTTTATATGAAATTGATGCAATTGCACTTGCAGTATAATCTCCAATTCCCTTCAGTTTTTTTAAGTCATCAATCTTATCTGGGAAAATTCCATTACGGTATTTAGAAATGTATCTAGCTGTTAAAAGTAAATTTACGGCTCTAGTGTAGTAACCCAAACCTTGCCAAATCTTTAATACTTCATTTTCGCTAGCTTTTGACAGATCAAAAATTGTTGGGTATTTTTTAATAAATTTCAAATAATATGGAGTTCCTTGAGAAACAGTAGTTTGTTGTAAAATAATCTCTGATAACCATATGTTGTATGGGTGAGGATTTTTTCTCCAGGGTAAATCCCTTTTATTTTTATGATACCATTTAATTAACTTTTTTGCCCACATTATTGTAACAAATATAAGTGATCATTTTTTCTTAATATTTTAAATATTAAAGAATTAGGATAATAATAATATTAATTTATATATTTGCTTGCCTTCAAAATTATTAACGTTTGAATTAAAATTAGATAAATGACAAAAGCTGAAATTGTATCAAATATTTGTGACGAACTTGGAATGGATAAGCTGGACGTCCAAACAACAGTTGAAAAATTTATGTTTGAAGTTAAGTCATCTCTTGAAAAGGGAAATAATGTATATCTTAGAGGCTTTGGAAGCTTCATTATTAAAAAGCGTGCTGAAAAAATAGGAAGAAATATTTCAAAAAATACTGCTGTTAGAATTCCACCTCATAATGTTCCTGCATTCAAGCCCTCTAAAACTTTTGTTAAAAGTGTAAAATCTAAAGTACCAATTAAATAACTTACAAATCTTAAGATGTTTTAAATATGCCAAGCGGTAAAAAAAGGAAAAGACATAAGGTTGCAACCCACAAGCGTAAAAAAAGAAGAAGAGCTAACCGTCACAAGAAAAAATAGTGTTTGGAATCACTCAAAAACTCCTACGTTCATTGACATGAAACTTTTGAAAAAAGTTTCTCAGGTATATCCTGAAAAAATTATTGTTTAATCAGTTGTAGTAACTACAACCTAAAATTTATCAGAGTGAATAAAGAACTAATAGTTAGATCAAATTCCTCTGCGGTTGATTTTGCATTACTTAAAGATGGTAAGTTAATTGAGTTAAATAAAGAAATAGAAAATAATAAATTTTCTGTAGGGGACATTTTATTTGCAAAAGTTAGGAAAACGATCCCTGGTTTGAATGCGGCTTTCATAAATGTAGGCCATGATAAAGATGGTTTTTTACATTATCATGATTTAGGCCCAAAATTCTTATCATTAATTAAGTATATTAAACTTGTAAATTCAGGTAAATCAAATAATTATTTATTAAAGAACTTTCGTTTTGAAAAAACAATTGACAAATCTGGAATTATTGCTGATGTTTTAAATCCAAATCAACAAATTTTAGTTCAAGTTGTCAAAGAACCAATTTCTACAAAAGGACCTAGGTTAAGTGCTGAATTGTCATTGGCAGGAAGATTTATGGTTCTTTTACCTTTTTCTGACAGAATTTCTATTTCTCAAAAAATTGAAGATTCAAATGAAAAAGATAGATTAAAGAGATTAGTTCAAAGTATTACTCCTAAAGGTTTTGGTGTTATAATTAGAACTGTTGCATCTAATAAAAAAGTTGCAGAGCTTGATAATGATCTTCAACAATTGGTGTCAAGATGGAGAAACCTTTTCAATCGAATTCGTAAGATTAATAAATTCCCATCTAAAGTTTTGAGTGAAATTAATAGATCATCATCAATTTTAAGAGACGTTTTCGATGATTCTTTTACTGGCATTCATGTTAACGACTTCGAGCTTTTTGAAGAGATTAAAGAATACATAAGTTTAATTGCTCCAAAAAAAGCCAACATAGTAAAGTTTTATAAAAATATCATCCCTATTTATGAAAATTTTGGTATTGAACGTCAAATAAAATCCTCTTTTGGTAAAACCGTTTCAATGCAAAAAGGAGCATATTTAGTTATTGAGCATACTGAAGCATTACATGTGATAGATGTTAATAGCGGTAATAGATCAAGTAAACAAAAAACTCAAGAGGACACTGCATTAGAAGTCAATATTATTGCGGCTACTGAAATTGCTAGACAATTAAGGTTGAGAGATATGGGAGGTATTATCGTTGTTGACTTTATAGATTTGTTATCAAACGAAAATAGGAAAAAGCTTTTTGATCATTTAAAAAAAGAAATGAGTAATGACAAAACTAAACACAAAATTTTACCTCCAAGTAAATTTGGTTTAATTCAAATTACTCGTCAAAGATTTCGATCAGAGATTAATATCAAAACTAAAGAACCTAATCCAAAAATAAATAATGAAGTTGAAGCACCTATTGTTTTAATTGACAAAATCAACGCAGATATTAACAAAATTGTTAATAATAAACAGCATGAAAAAAGAAAAATATGTTTACATATCCATCCTTTTATTGCTGCATATTTAAGCCAAGGGTTCCCATCAATACGGACTCAATGGTTTATTAAATATAAAAGAAGGGTTAGAATTATTCCCCGAGACTCATATAATTATTTAAATTATAAATTTTATGATACCGAAAAAAAAATAATTTATTTTTAAATTAAAAGCGGATGTATTTTGCATCCGCTTTTTTTATTTCATACTTTTATTTTTTCTTTAAATGAAAAAATCAACTGAAAATATATATAAAAAAATTTCACTTTATTGTTCATATCAAGAAAGATCTCATAAAGAAGTATTAATAAAAATTTCCAAAAGCAATATTTCTAAAAATGAAACTGACAAAATCGTTGCTAAATTAATTAGAGAAAATTTTTTAAACGAAACTCGTTATGCTATTGCATATGCAAGGGGTAAATTTAGAATAAAAAATTGGGGTAAAATCAAAATAATAAACAAACTTAAACAACAAAATATTAGCCCCTGGAATATAAATAAGGCTATAGATGAAATAGATGAAGATGAATATTCAAAATCATTTAATTTGATATTCAACAAGCTAAATTTAAAATATAATTACTTAAAAAATATTTATCGTAAAAAAAAAATTCTTTCAATTCTATATTCAAAAGGTTGGGAATATGAATTAATAATAAATTCTTTAAATACTGAATTTAAAAAATATAATTAGCACTTAAATTGATATTTGCCTTAGGCATAGGGATTAAATTAGTTTCATAATATTCTTCATTTAAAATATTATTTGCTAAAATTGAAAAAGTCCATTTTGGATTTTGCCATTTAACTCCAATATCTAAAATATTATAACTTACATAATTTGACCTCTCAGAATTTTTAAAGTTAATAGTTGAACTAATTCTCTTACTTAATTTACTGGTTATTAAAAAAATATAATTATTCTTAAATGAATTAATAGAATATTTAGAAAAATTAAAAATTGCTTTTGGATCACTATCATCAATAAATGTATATCCTATATTTAATTCATGAAATGTTTTAATAAATTTAAAATTTATTCCAAAATCTAATTCAAACCCTAAAGTTTCAAGAGCTAAAATATTTCTAGCTTGCCACAAATCTTCTTCAAATTCTTTTACATAGTCAATCAAATTTTTTGAGTTTCTTCTAAATAACGAGCCATTAAAAATTAATGATTTTTTAGAAAATTTTATACCAAACTCCATATTAGATGCTGACTCAGGATTTAAATTTTCATTTCCTACAGTAGTGCTGTCAGCATAATATAAATCAGTATATGTAGGTATCCTGTATGTGTTAGCAAGATTTAAAAAAAATTTAAATGAATTATTAATTTGATAGCCGATTTCAATACCAGGAAAAAATTTATTGCCATAATCTGAATAAAGATTAAAAGAAGTTCCTAAAATAACATCCATCTTTGAATTAAATAATAAAAATAAATGCTCTAAAAATAAATTACTTATAGTTCTTTTGTGATTGCCCAAGTTATTACTTATAATATTTGTATTGGCAATATCGATCCCAAATCCAGTAGTACCAATATTTGAAAAATAACTGATATCAATGCTTGCTCCAATTTTATTACTGATATGAAGATTTCTATAAATAGAAGGATTCTTTCTAATAAATACATATTCATCTTGATGTCTTCTCCAAAAAATCTTGGGTTTAAAAACAAAATTATTTTTTAAAAATTTAGTTGTAAATGAAATTAAACTTCCTTGTGTTTCTTCGTATTGGTCTTTTGCAGAAGGAGTGGCATAAAATCCATTTGCTCCAAAATTTCTTTCAGAAAAAAATCCTAAAAAGTTTACAGGTTGATCAAATATTTTCATATTAGATTTTAACAAATAACTTCTGTTTATAAAGTCAGTATTATATCTATATCCATCTGAATCAGAATATGAATAATTTGCTATTAATTTTTTTGTTGCAAATGAAGATTTAATCATCTTTTGATTGAATGAGCCAGTATTTAACTCTAAAAAAGTTTTTGAATCTAAAATATCTTTTGTTACCAAATTAATTGCTCCTGTAAATGCATTTTGGCCGTATATCCTTGAAGCAGGGCCTTTTATGATTTCAACTCTTTCTATCATTTCAATTGGAAGTAATAAATTTAGACTGTGATGTCCAGTCTGGGGATCATCAAGTTTAACTCCATCAATTAAAATTAGAGACTGGTCAAACGTTCCACCCCTAATATAAAGATCAGCTTGCTGCCCGTTAATACCCCTCTGACGTATGTCAATACCTGAAATCTGCTTTAGTAATTCAATTAAATTTTTAGGATTTCTCTTCTTAATTTCATTAGAAGATATTATTTGAATACTCCTTGAATTTTCAGAAAAAGGGATGTCTATTCTGCTAGTATTTAGAATTATTTCATCTAATTTCTTTACTGATATTGAATCATTCTGAGAAAAAATATTCAAATAAAACCCTAATAAGCAAATAAATAAAAAAGCATTATTCATAAAGAAACCTTAATTACTCTGAAAGAAGAATAACTTTATTTTTTTTCGTCTCAATAGTACCTGACTTGATATTAAATTCAAGGATATTCTCTTGAATCTTTTTAAAAGCACTTTCAAATCTTTTTGAATCATCGAAATTTCCTTTAATAGTAACTTTACCATACTTCAATGAGGAAATTAGTGGGGCATGGTTTTCTAATATTTGAAAATAACCACTTGCACCTGGAACAGAAATTGATTGAATTTCACCAGAAAAAATAATTTTATCGGGAGATATGATTTCTAAAAACATAATTTATTCCTCAGACAACATTTTCTCACCTGTTTCAATTGCTTCTTCAATAGAGCCTTTTAGATTAAAAGCTGACTCAGGAATATGATCAAGTTCACCATTCATTATCATATTGAATCCTTTAATTGTTTCTTGAATATCTACTAATACTCCAGGGATTCCAGTAAATTGCTCGGCCACATGGAATGGTTGAGATAAGAATCTTTGAACTTTCCTTGCTCTGTAAACAGCTAATTTATCTTCTTCTGAAAGCTCTTCCATACCCAAGATTGCAATAATATCTTGTAATTCTTTATATCTCTGTAAAAGTTGCTTAACTCTTTGAGCACAATTATAGTGGTCATCTCCTAAAATATCTGGAGTTAATATTCTTGAAGTGGACTCAAGTGGATCAACAGCAGGATAAATTCCTAATTCTGAAATCTTTCTAGATAGAACTGTAGTTGCATCCAAATGCGCAAAAGTAGTGGCAGGAGCTGGGTCGGTAAGATCATCAGCAGGAACATATACTGCCTGAACAGAAGTAATTGATCCCTTTTTTGTAGATGTAATTCTTTCTTGCATTGCTCCCATCTCAGTGGCTAACGTAGGTTGGTATCCAACAGCTGATGGCATTCTCCCTAGTAGAGCTGAAACCTCAGATCCAGCTTGAGTAAATCTGAAAATATTGTCAACAAAAAACAAAACATCTTTACCTTTCCCTTCTCCAGAACCATCCCTAAAATATTCTGCAATAGTAAGACCAGATAAAGCGACACGAGCTCTAGCTCCTGGAGGTTCATTCATCTGACCAAATACAAAGGTTGCTTTAGATTTTTTTAAAGAGGATTTATCTACTTTGGATAAATCCCATCCACCTTTTTCCATAGATTCCATAAAATCATCTCCATATTGAATTATCCCAGATTCTAACATCTCTCTTAACAAATCATTCCCTTCTCTTGTTCTTTCACCAACACCTGCGAAAACAGATAATCCACCATGCCCCTTAGCAATATTATTAATAAGCTCTTGAATGAGAACTGTTTTACCAACTCCAGCACCTCCAAATAACCCGATTTTACCCCCTTTTGCATAAGGTTCAATAAGATCAATAACTTTAATACCAGTAAATAATACTTCTGTTGATGTAGACAAATCTTCAAATGCTGGTGATTGTCTATGTATGGGTAGACCCTCAGATCCAGATTTTGGGAGCTCGCCTAAACCATCAATTGAATTTCCAGTAACGTTGAAAAGTCTACCATATACCTCCTCACCTGTTGGCATTTTTATAGGACTTCCAGTTGATATTACCTTAGTACCTCTAGATAAACCATCAGTTGAATCCATTGAAACAGTTCTAACAATGTTTTCCCCTATGTGAGATTGTACCTCCAAGATTAACTTTTGACCATCATTCGAATCAATTTCTAAAGAATCATATATTTTAGGTAAACTATTATTTTCTCCAGAAAAATCTACATCTACAACAGGACCGATTATTTGTGAAACAATTCCTTCGCTCATGATTTTTTTGTTAAATAAAATTTATTATTCAAATATAATATATCTCTAAAAGATACTTAAAGTAATTTTAATTTTTTTTAAAGTTTTTTAGAATGTTTAGAAATAGATAATTTTAGATTACAATAATTTTTTGTTATGTAAATTAATTTTTAATAGTTTTTAATTATATAAAATGTATAAACCTGTCATAAATTAATAAAAAATGAATTATTTTTGATATATAAATAGCTTTAAATGATTAAAATAAAAAAATAATAGAATATAACTATTATTTGATTTTATTAAAAGAGTTTGTAAATTTGATTTAATGTATGATTTAATAATAATAGGTGGTGGCCCAATTGGCCTTAATTGTGGTATTGAGGCTGAAAAAAATAAACTTAAATATTTAATTTTAGAAAAAGGGATGCTTGTTAATTCTTTATTCAACTACCCTCAAAATATGACTTTTTTTTCAACATCAGACAAGCTAGAAATAGGAAATATTCCTTTTATTTCTCAAACTAATAAACCAACTAGAGGTGAAGCATTAGAATACTACAGAAGAGTAACATCATCATGGAATCTAAAAGTTAATCTATATGAAGAAGTAAAATCGGTTAAAAAAAATAGATCACTGTTTGAAATTAATTCTTGTAAAAAAAAATATATAACTAAGAATATAATATTAGCGACTGGATTTTATGATTTCCCTTATTTATTAAATATCCCCGGAGAAAACCTAAGTAAGGTTACTCATTATTATAAAGAGCCCCATCCGTATTACAATATGAATGTTGCTATTATAGGCTCTGCCAATTCTGCAGTTGATGTTGCTCTAGAAACATTTAGAAAAGGAGCTAAGAGTGTTAGCTTAATAATTAGAGAAAATCAAATTGGTTCTAATGTGAAATATTGGGTAAAACCAGATATTGAAAATAGAATTAAAGATGGCTCAATTAAAGCTTACTTTAAATCAAATGTAACTAAAATCAATGAAGAATCCATAATTATAAAAACAGGCAAAAAAACTTTTTCAATTCCTAATGACTTTGTCATTGCAATGACAGGTTATAAACCTAATTATTCACTTATAGACATGCTAGGAATAAAATTAAAAAATGATAAGTTTAACACTCCTGTCTACAATAAAGCTTCAATGGAAACAAATAAAAAAAATATTTATCTTGCCGGTGTAGTTTGCGGAGGACTTAAAACAAATAAGTGGTTTATCGAAAACTCAAGAGTACATGCTGAAATAATTATCAAAAATTTAAATAAAAAAGTTAAATTAGAATAAAT
>CESO01052219.1_pt1 | contig 24672 bp, 14 predicted proteins | sample 356341 | NCBI WGS metagenome assembly CESO01 (sample SAMEA2621812, study PRJEB7988) | marine metagenome | biome: marine biome (ENVO:00000447); feature: deep chlorophyll maximum layer (ENVO:xxxxxxxx); material: "saline water (ENVO:00002010), including plankton (ENVO:xxxxxxxx)" | depth 35 m | reverse complement strand
TTATAAAGAATATCCAAAAGGATACAGTATGATCATGGTCGATGGGCCGGCTCCAGAGGAGATTCACGAGAGGGAATTGTATGCCCGTAAAATCATGCGGAGTTTTGTGAGCCGAGCTTTCCGGCGCCCTCTAGATCGAGGGACCGTGGCGCGGCTTGTGAAAATGGCGATGCAGGTGGATCAAACGCCTGGTCGTAGTTTTGAGGATGGCATCAAACATGCGATGACGGCTGTTTTAGCCTCGCCACGTTTTTTGTTTCGCGCGGAGATACAACCGGAACCCGACAACAGCGGGAAATCGGTAATGTTGGATGAGTATGCTCTTGCGGCTCGACTTTCCTTCTTTCTTTGGAGTTCAGTTCCTGATGACGAGTTGCTAAGTCTAGCCTTCAAAAACCAACTTCGTAATAATCTCGGGGTTCAAATTGATCGGATGATCGCAAGTTCAAAATCTCGTCGGTTCGTGAACAATTTTGTAGGGCAATGGTTGCAGGCAAGGGATGTGGAAAATATCTCAATTGATGCCAAACGGGTAGTGGGGGTTAAGGATCAGCGTGAAGCGGATCGGATTTTTAATGGGCGAGTTCGAAGTGATATGAAGGAGGAATCAGAGCTCTTTTTTGAGTTTATTCTTAAAAATAATCGGCCGATCAAGGAGTTGATTTCTGCGCGTTATAGTTTTTTGAATGAAAGGCTTGCGGAATTTTATGATATTTCTGGGGTTCTTGGTTCAGAGCATCGACTTGTTGATTTGCACGAACACCCTCAGCGTGGTGGTATTTTAGGTCAAGGCACTTTTCTGCTTGTGACATCTAATCCGACTCGTACTTCCCCAGTAAAACGCGGACTTTTTGTTTTAGATAATCTTTTAGGGACTCCGGCACCTCCAGCGCCGCCTGATGTGCCGGAGCTGGAAGAGGTTTCAGAACATAAGGGTAAGATGCTTACAATGCGGCAGATGATGGAAGTTCATCGGGAAAAAACACTTTGTGCAAGTTGTCATAAGCGGATGGATCCCATCGGTTTGGGGCTCGAAAACTTTAATGCGATCGGGCAATTCAGAAGCGAGGAATCAGGTCAGCCAATTGATTCTTCGGGTGTGCTGATCACAGGTGAAAAGTTTAGTGATATAGCTGCGCTTAAGAAGGTGCTGGCCGATGAGCGGCGAGATGACTTTTACCGCTGTCTCAGTGAAAAAATTCTAACCTATGCAATCGGGCGGGGGCCGAAGTATTTTGATGCGGTGACAATCGAAAGTTTGGTGGGAAAACTGAACAAAGGAGAAGGGAATCTTAAAGATCTAGTTATTATGATCATCGAGAGCGCTCCGTTCCAGAAGCGAAGGGGAGGATAAGTCTTATTAAACCTGCGTGAGTAGACCGCTTGAATCTCCAATTCGATCGACTGAAGCGCCAGCTTCTCTCAGTATTCTCATGTAGAGATTGTTCAGAGGAGTATTATCAGGAATTTCGACATGTCGGCCCGTTTGAAATTTTCCGCCAGCGTTTCCAGCCAAAATGATTGGAAGATCATCGTGGGTGTGTCGATCGGCATTCGAGAGACCACTTCCCCATACAATCATTGAATTATGAAGGAGAGTGTTACCATCAATATCTTCGGTGGACTTCATTTGCTTTAGGAAATAGGCCAATTGTTGAGTGTAAAAATTATCAATCTTGGCGATTTTATCCATCTTGTCCTTGGCCTGCCGGTGATGTGAGAGACTGTGATGACCTTCGTTAAAACCAAGGTTCGAAAAGCTCCGGTTACTACCATCGTGGGCGAGTAGGAAAGAAGAAATTCGGGTCTGATCGGTCTTGAAGGCTAAAAGTAGCATATCGAAGAGTAAGCGAATGTGTTCCTGATATTCGCGTGGAACTCCTTCGTTGGGAGCATCGACTCCCGGCTCTGGCGGAGGACCAAAGCTCTCAGATTTCTCAATCCGTCTCTCTATCTCACGGACACCGGTCATATATTCATCAAGCTTGTTGCGATCGTTTCGGCCCAAGTCGCTGTTCATCGATTTGGCGTCTTCCATCACAATATCCAGGATAGATCGTTTTTCGGCTCGGCGTTTCGCAAGGCCCTTTTGTCGCTCTGCGTTGGTGCCTCCTCCAAACAATCGTTCGAAAACAAGGCGAGGATTCGACTCAGGAGTCATGGGTTGGGTTGAAGAACGCCAGGACAAGTTGTATTGGTAAGCACAAGAATAGCCAGAGTCACAATTACCTGATTTGCGCACCGCGTCGCAGGATAGCTCTAGAGAGCGGAGCCGGGTTTCTGAACCAATGTAGTTTGCGGCCATTTGGTCGACTGAAACCCCAAGACGGATATCTGAGCCCGCGGTTTTTCGCGGTCGCGCGCCGGTAAGGAATGTTGCCCCGCCGCGAGCGTGATCACCGGCACCATCGAGTCCGGCCCAGCCGTTGGCTTGTTCCAGCCCTTTGATAACTTGCAGGTCGTTCTTGAAGTCGTTGAGGGACTTCATCGATTCATTAAATTGCAAATCCAAACCTGTTCCTTGAGGGCGCCATTTGTCCATAATTACGCCATTTGGAACATAGAGATAGGCCATGCGTAAGGGGGCTCCGGTCGCGGTAACACCTCGTGTTGAGGCAGCCGCACTGACCTCGCTACCAAGAGATCGGAAGGAAGGGAGGGCTACGCTGACACCAAGGCCGCGGAGAAATGCACGACGCCCAAGGTTAATCGATGGTTTGTTCATGGGGCTTGTTGGTTGGGAAACGTATAGGACGAGGATTGAATGGGCTTTATGATTTGGCCAGTTAAAAAGTGCTACCATCTCCACGCCGTTTTTGGAATGGCACACTCTCGATGATAGCATAAATGAGATCCTTCATTCCACCACTATCCTTTAGGAGTTCTGCTATGATCGCATCAATGGCAGGAGCATCGTAATATTCAACCCCCCGGCCTAGGGCATAGGTTAGAAGTTTTTCACTGAGGCAGCGGTAGAAATCCTGTTTACGGGAACTTGCAAGGATGGTTTTGAGCTCCAAAATATTGGAGAATGTTTCTCCGGTGACGAGTTTCCCAGCGCTATCGATTTCCTTTCCGTCTTCCTTATCTCGCCACTGACCGAGGGCATTAAAATTTTCAAGGGCGAGTCCGATCGGGTCCATCCGTTCGTGACACGAGGCACAAAGTGGCTTTTCTCGGTGGACTTCCATTATCTGACGCATTGTGAGCGGAGCGTCCTGATGCTCCGGAACTTCTTCCAGATCAGGAACATCAGGCGGAGCAGGCGGAGCCGGTGTGCCTAAGATGTTATCAAGGACAAAGAGCCCTCGCTTTACTGGAGAGGTACGAGTGGACTGTGATGTCACGATTAAGAAGGTTCCTTGGCCAAGGATACCGCCTCGTCCCTTCAAATTTTCGTTGAATTCAACTTTTCGGAAATCGTTACCTTTGACGTCCGGGACTCCATAGAAATTAGCGAGATTTTCATTGAGGAAAGAATAGTTTCCATTGAGAAGCTCCAAGATTGGTCGATTCTTTAAGAGGACGTGGCGGAAGAATTCTTCTGTTTCCTGTTTCATATCTCGCCTCGTTCCCTGGTTAAAAACCCGATTGGCTTTTCGGCGATCTCTTTCCCGGAGGATTCGGCGGGTATCAATACTAAGTCCCTGCAAGTCACGCGTCTGAAGCCATTGGCCAATAAAATTTTTGACCATACGATCTGATTTCTTATCAGTGAGCATGCGGTCTACTTGTGCCCGAAGGTTTTTTCGCAGCTGCTTTTTTGCGGCGAGATCTCGCAAGGTTTTGTCTGGAGCGGAGCTCCAGAGGAAGTAGGAAAGGCGGGAAGCTAGGGCATATTCATCAAGTAAGACAACCTTACCCGGATTGTCTGGCTCAGCTTGGGTTTCACGGCGGAAAAGAAAACTAGGCGAACTCAGGGTGGCCGTTACTGCCAGACGAACGCCATCCGAAAAATTTCCCCCTTCGCTTTTTGAAATCGCGAGGCTTGTAATTTGGTCAATCAGCTTTTTACGCGGCGGGCGTCGAAAGGCTCGAAATGCAAAGCTTTCTACGATCTTGCGCATGTAGGTAGATTTCTCCTTTTCCCCAGCTGGAGGCAGGCCATCGACAAAGATACGCTGATAGCTTTCTGGATAAAGATTCCAATTTCCATCTGAGCCAAGGCGTCTCAACTGGAAGCGATCAATCTGGATTCCGGCGGTTCCGTTACCTTCACCATCTTCTTTAGGAATGACGACGAACTCAAAATGATGATCGCCTTTTAGGAGATCAAAATTCTGGAGGAAACGACTTCCGCGCGAAGAGTCAGAGTTGAAGTCGATCTCGCGCACTTTTTTTCCATCGATGAACATCTGGTATCTGGCAGATTGGCCTTTTGGCTGTCCTCCTTCGCTTTTGACAGTATAAGCAACTTCAAGAGAATATTCCGCGCTTGTATCAATGATTTGTTTTGCGGTAACGGTTTGGGCGGCATTCGCTTCCATGAAACGAGCGGTCTGGCGACCCTCGCGGTCACGGAAGCTTCCGGCATCAATTATGATTGGTTTTGTTTTTCCAGCGTCAAATGGAAGAGCTGATTCCGCAATCTCCTCTGCGGCGTTAAAATACTTCTCCATCAGGAGCGGTGAAATTGTGAGAACATCACCGATCGTGTCGAAACCAAAGCCCGTGTCATCGGGTGGAAAATTATCAGTCGTATTGAAATCCACACCAACCACGTCCGCGATAGTGTTCCGATATTCCTGTCGGTTCATTCTGCGAATGGTAACGCGGCCTGGATCTGGGTTTTCTGGGTCGAGGGAAAAGATCCTTTGCTCAATCCAGGCGATCATTTCCTTCCGTTCTTTAACGGACGGCTGAAATTCCTCTTTTGCAGGAGGCATGATTTGGGTGCGAAGGTTTTCCCAAATTCGTAGCCAAACGTGTTGATTCTGGAGAAGAGCAGCAGTGCTCGTAAAATCATCAAGGACGAAGTCACCTTTGCTAGCACCATCGCCGTGGCAGTCGTAACAATAGTCCTGAAGAAGGGGCTCAATCTTTTTCTGAAATTCGATCTCGGCGGCTTGGTTAGTATCTCCTTCAGCGAGGCAAATTCCGGCCATCAATGAGAAGGTCGAGAGGATCTTTGGGAGACGCGATAAGATGATCATCAGAAGCCGGTGATTATTCAACGGTCCTGGAGACTGTATCTTTTCATCGAGGGTTCAACTTATTGCAGATGATTTTGGTCTCGGGTAAGTTGCTTGGTTGAGAAAGCTTGGAAGCTCCTCGACTTAGTTCAGAATTTTTTGATTCGGGGAGACGGTGATAGTGGTGGCTTTGTTTTCTGCGAAAAGCTCTTTTGCGATTTCATGAACTTCTTCTGCAGTGACCTTGTTGAGGCGATCGCTTTGGGAGAGGTGATGGTCGGCGGAGTGGCCAAGAAGAACATCGAGTGCTGCCATTCTTGCCCGGGCTGATGGGCTTTGATTGCGAAGGGCTTCTCGAGCTTCGACGTTTGCTTTGACTCTCTCGAGAGCGTCGGCAGGGATTCCGTGCTCGATGATCTTGGTGATTTCGCCTTGTAACTCACTATGGGCTAATTCTAGTTGTTCGGGGGCGGTGCCTAGGTAGAAGGCGAAAAGGCCCGTGTTTAGGCCCAGGAATTGTGAGGTGCTAACGTAGTAGGCGAGTCCAAGTTCCTCGCGTATCCGAGTGAAGAGAGGGCCTGCCATGTCAGAGCAGTAAGCGTCAATAAGTTCGAGCGCGAAACGGCGAGGGTCATCTTGAGCAAGACCGGGGAACCCAATAGCAAGAACGGCTTGTTCTTTGTTAAGCTTGAGAGCGTGTTTTCCGGCTTGTGCGGTGAGTGAATCACCAAAAGAAGGTGGAGTGCCTTTAGGCAGCGCGCCGAGCGATTTTTCGAGTGCTTCCAAAGTCGCGTTGGGTTCTAGATCTCCGAAGAACGCGCAGACCATATTTGTTGCGGTGAAGTATTTTGAGTGTTGGGCACTAATAGTGAGATGGTCGAGCGATTTAAGGGAATCCACGGTTCCAGAAGATGGGATACCGTAACCTTGACCGTTCCAAAGTTGGTGGCGCATTTCTCGGAAAGCTCGGCTGGCAGGATCCTCGAGCTGTTCTTCGAGACCCGCGATTAGGGCCGCTTTTTCTCGTTCAATGGCTTCGTTTGGGAAGCTGGGGTCACGAATGATTTCACCTAGCAAGTCAATTACGATTGGAAGATCGTCGCGCAAGCAATACGAAGAAAGCATAAGAGTGTTATTACCCGCTGCCGCTCCGATGCTTGCTCCAAGATCCTCAAGGGTTTCGGCAATGTCTTGGGCGTCGCGCGTGCTTGTGCCTTTCGTGAGGAGTTGGGAGAGAAGAGAATTCAAACCTGCTGATTCGGGGGATTCCGAGAGTGACCCTGCGAGTAAGGAAGTCTGGCTATAAACAGCAGGAACAGTCGGATCTCGTTGCAGGATCACACGGAGCCCATTTGATAAAACGTGCTCGCTGATCTTTTCTGGGCCAGAAGTCCCAGTCCGAGAAACGGGTTGATTACTAAGATTTTCGGGAACCAAAGAAGTGACGGTGAGATTATCCTTTGTTAGGTATGATTCGATGGCGGTGCGAAGATGGTCTTCAGTCACTTGGGAAAGCTTTTGAATCGCAGAACGGGTATAATTCAGGTCGCGAGCGCTGTGCCAGTTCGAAGCAAGATCTGAAGCTCTCCCTGAAGCTGTTGTGAGGGTCTTAAATTGTTGCGAAGCGATTTGGCGGAAGGCCCTGGCGATGGGACGAGTGAGATCGGCGCTTCTGAGATTTTCGATTTGTGAAAGGATTTCTTCTTCAACGGTTTTCGTGTTCTCGGATTCCACTTCAGCATAAGCACTGAAAATTCCGGGGCCATCGGCGGGTATCCAGGAGTAGGCTCCGATGGAGTGGGCGAGTGATTTTTCTTCACGAATCACCCGGTAAAGGGGAGAAGATCGACCACCTCCAAGGACAACAGAGAGGAGGTCAAGCGCCGGGGCGTCTTCGTGGGTGAGACCAGGGATTTGCCAGGTGAGAGCAAGATGGGTGTTTGGAATGGCGAACGAGCGGGAGGCGCGCCGAACTCCCATTTGGCGGGGCTCAGCGGGAGCGACGATGGGAAAAGAGGCAGGAGGACGGAGACCCTTGGCGAGTTCGCGTTCGATGATGGATTTCGCTTCGGTAGGTTCGAAGCCGCCTGAAAGGACGAGAAAGGAATTATGCGGACGATATTTGGCAGCGTGGTAGGTCTTCATTTCGTCATAAGTGATGGCGTCGAAGAGATCACGGTGGCCGATTACAGGATAGCGTCGGTTATCTCGTTGGTAGCAGGTACGGAAAAGGAGCTGGGATGAGACGGAGTCTGGATCGTCTAACCCCATCGCGATTTCGCGTCGAATGACGTCTTTTTCTTTTTCGTATTCGTCCTTGGGAAAAGTCGGTCGAAAAACCATTTCGATGAGTGCAGAAAGGAAGAGGTCGAGTGACTTGGCGGGGCCATCGATATAGTAAACGGTTCGATCGAAGGAGGTGTAGGCGTTCCACTGGCCTCCTGCGGCTTGAACTTCTTGTGATAGTGCTTCGCCAGAGAAGCGGTCAGTCCCTTTGAATACCATGTGTTCGAGGAGGTGTGAGATGCCGGACCCTGCAAGGGCGGATTCGTGCTGTGAGCCGGTTTCAACCCAAATTTGAGCGGAAATGACTGGAGATCCCGTGCTAGGGTCAAGGATCGTGTCGAATTCGGGATTGAGGGTGACGAGGTTTGCCGTGCTGGCGGGAAAGTCCATGCCAGAAGATGGAGTTAGGAGGAGTGAACGTCCAATGTCGAATTCAAGAATGAGGCAAATGAAGGATAGTAGGATTTTTGTGTAAAAGTTCCTGACCCTAGCCATGGAAAATGCTAACTACCTCATATGAACAAAAAGACGTTTCTGGTCACGGCGATCGTCGGGTTACTCTTTGTAGGAGGAGTGGGCTTTGCTTACTATACGATGAAGATGAATGCCAATTCCTTTAAAGCGATCGCGATTCCTATTCATCAAAGTCTAGCGCCAGAGCTATACGAGAGTTGGGAATCTGCTTTTGAGGAAGTATTGAGTGATGAGGCGATTCTACAAGAAATTGCTGATGAGACCCAGTATGCAGAAAAGCTTGGAGTGCCGGCCGAAGAAGCGGTTTCACATCTCAAGGAGGCGATCAAAGTCCGATTCGTTAAGCGCAATAATTGGATTGAGATCGGGCTAGTAGGTAAGCGAAAGCAGAATGAGGACTTAATGAAGATCGCGGAACTCCTTCATGAGAGGGGCGTCGAAAATGTTGTGAAAAAGGCACCTTCCTTTCAACAGTACCTTGATGAGATTAGCAAGCAGCGAGCAGCCGCCCAGTCACGGCAGCCGTGATTAAAGTACTGTTAGCATCTCACTTTCATCAAAGCGGACTTTGGGCGCATCCGCATACTTGTCGTCGGAACAACGATAACCCAGAGCGCAAGCGACTGAAGTCGTCAGGCCTTTCTCTTTAAGCCCAAGGATCCGGTCATATTCAGCCGGGTTAATTCCCTCCATCGGGCAGGCATCGATTCCGAGCATCGCGGCAGTTGTCATGAGCTGACCAAGCGCAATGTAGGTCTGGAGTTTAGCCCATTGTAGCATCGCGGTATCGTCCATGTTTTTAGTGAAGCCGACCATCATATCACGGTAAGGATTCAGCTGGTCAATTTCTCCTCCGCGAATCTCGATCGTGCGGGAAAGAAATGAGTCGATCTCTGCCTCAGTCATTGATGTCTTTGCAGTAAGGACGACCAAGTGAGAACAATCAGTAACTTGTGCTTGTCCCCAAGAATGGGGGAGGAGCTCTTCTTTGATTTTGCGGTCACGAATGGTCACGAAGTGCCATGGCTGCAGACCAAAGGAGGAAGGGGTCAGAACTAATGAGCTGGCGATGCTTGACCAGACTTCGTCGGGAATGATCTTGGAAGCATCAAATTTTTTGGTGGCGTAGCGCCACTGGAGTCGATCAATAAGGTCTTGGGGTGAAAGTTGGTGCATACGCCTAATCATTGCGCTCCAATCTTGATTGGCAAGGAAAGGCTTGGGATTTCCTTGATACCAAAATTGAACATGATTCCGTGCTCATCTTGTGCCCGATTGTTTCGAATGAAAAACCCGGCTGAGCCGACAAAGGAATCAAAGTCGTAGTGGATATTGTATTGCTGTAACTCCAAGGTGTTGTCGACGAGCTCAAGTCGATGATGGGTTCCGATTCCCCAGTAGTCGTTGAGTCGCGTAAAGGTTTCGAGTACGATTCGGTCTGAATCACGCAGAACCGGGTGATTGTTCAAGTGTCGATAGCCGACTTTAAATTCAAAGTCATCGTCTGGCATGAAGCGCATGGAAGAGGCGACTTCGGTAAAGTTATCGGTCGTAGAGACTGGAAACTGGGTTTCAAGATCCAACTCCAACCAAGGAACAGGATTCCAACGGATGTCGTTGTAGAGATTTGAGAAATCGCGGTCGAGTTCTGGATCTTCGATAAAAGCATCGAAATAAGTGTCCATCGTAAGCCAGTCATGCATTCCACTATCACGCCGGGTGACGAGTCGATTTCTCATGCCCACCCGTAGAATGCTCCAGTCCTGAAGGTCATCAACGGCAGTGAAACGGCCGACTTGGCGTTGTCGAGGACGACTGGTGGGAGTGAGGCGATCGATACGGCCAAAGGATGAATCCAGCTCGTTAGTCGAGAGCCAGCTAAGGGAAGAATAAGGTTCGATAATATGACGGGCGCCATCGATTCCCCATTTGTCACTGTTGAAATTGGGGAGGAGCTTGTTGAGCTTTGTAGAAACATCAAGGTTCGCGGAAACATGAGTCCGGCCGATAGAGTCATCCGGTCCCTGAACTGCTTGATAGTTGCTATGGCCGGCACCGAGGCGCGGAACGACGTTAAAATGGCCAGCTTTGGTTGGGAGTGAGAACTCGTGGTAGGTATGGAAGCGAGTGAATCCCCGATCATCGAGAAGGCGGCTGATCTGGCCGATTCTAGGGTCACCGGGAAGGAGGGCGTCAGCTTCGCTTTGCAGGCTGTCTCTTTGGAATTTTGCGAGCCTCTCTTGGTAGACACCAAGTGAAGTTTGGCTTTCGTAAAGGAGCGGCGTATCGAGGAAAGGTTGTCGGATCCAGTCGTGGGTGAACTCGGGAAGGCGGGTATCGCTTTGATAAAAATCATTGAGCCTGAGTCGTGTGCCAAGCTGAGTTAAGCTGTTCGCAGACCGCTTAGTGAATCCAAGAAAGTTGTCCGGTGCTCGGTTGATACGAAAAAGCGAGGGATCAAAATCTTCAAGATAGTATTCGTCGCTTAGCAGGGTTAGGTTCGCGTCGAAGCTGTATTTTGAGACCGGGGTTTCGAGGAATGGAATCCGGTGAACGAATTCAGCGCGGAATCGATTCGGCTTAATGTTAGTTCGGTCAACTCCGGCTCGTTCGTCTTCCGGATTAAGATCATCAATGTAGTAAATCTTTAGCCAGCCATAACCATCTTTTGAGTCGAGGCGTGTATCAAAAAAGTCCACCCCCATTCCAAGTCCTTTATTAGAATAGAGATCGGCATGCCATTGTGAGAGAAGCCAGGCCTCTTTTTTCTCACTCGTTTCTGGATCACGTTCGCCACCGAGCATGATTCCGTAACGGTTTTTAACAAAGGCTCCTAGGTTTGTCTGACCACCAGGAGCAATTAGGTAGCCTCGATTCGCATCAAATGGTTGAGCTAGGTATGGGAGCCATAGAAGGTTTCTATTTCCGATACGGAGGTTAAAGTCCTTAAAGATGATCTTGTCGTCTGGAAAGATAGTTGCGCGTTTCGACTGTAGCCAGAAGTCGGGGTTTTCGGCATCGTGCGTCGTGATGCCCGCGTCTTCCGCTACAAATACCTTCCGATCATCACTTGTGATTTGGCGTATGCTTTTAGCTTTTAGCATAATCGGAGAGAAGCCGAGCCGAAGATCCTTTGTTTCGAAGGATTTTGTCTCGAGATTAAAAACGGAGGATTTACCGCGATACACAAGTCCGTCTTGGTATAAGCTGACGTTGCCAGTAAGCTGAACCGTCTTCTTAGAAAAATTGATAAGTGCTAGGTCGGCATAGGCTTTGAGTCCAGCATCAGTCTTTAGTTGGATGTCTCCAATGTAGCGCACAATGGTATCAGAGGCATTTGGGCTATCCTGGTTGAGCGAACCATCGAGACGAATTGTTTTGCCATACATTTCGACACCTGTGGGAAGGGTCGCAAAGGGGGCTTGAGAAGAATTGTTAAGAAGGTCCGAAATCGGATCCCCATCGGGCTCAGTGAGAGTGTCAGGAGTCAGTGGGGGAAGGGGTGCAGGCAGATCATCCTGGCTCGTAGCGAGAAGGAAGGTTAGGGAAAATAAAGCGAACGGCCGACGCATAGAGCCTGCAAAAGCTTAGAGAGGAGTCAAAAGGGTGTCGATAGGATTTGCTGGAATTGTTGGAGATCACGTTTAAGATCGCGTGTTGAATGAAGGATAAGAGCGTAGGTGTGATCGGAGCTTCAGGTCAGATCGGGAGGCATTTATGCATTGCCCTGATCGCTAGAGGGTGGAAAGTTATCCCGTTTTCCCGATCAGTTCGGGAGGATGGGGTTTTTTGTTGGCGGAAGTGGTCCGGGGAAGAGGAGATTGACCTTGAAGGCCTAACTTCTGTTATCAATTTGTCAGGGGAGGCGATCGATCAGCGATGGACAAAAAAACGTAAGGATCTCTTCCGAAAGAGTCGGGTCGATCTTACCTCAAAGCTTTCCAGAGCGATTGTGAATTCTGATGTCAAAGTCCTGCTTAATGCTTCTGCAACCGGTATTTATGGTGATCGTGGTGATGAGTGCCTCCCTGAAGGGGCCTCAGCGGGAAGGAGCTATCTGGCGGAGCTTTGTCGGGATTGGGAAAATGCGGTTGAGGTGCCTCAAAATGTTAGAACGGTCTTTTTACGAACCGGGGTTGTTTTGGGGAAAGATAGTAGGGCTTGGGAAAAAATGAGTAAGATATTTAAGTGGGGAGTTGGCGGTGAATTAGGGAATGGCAAACAGTGGATGCCTTGGATTCACTTGGACGACGAAGTGGAAGGAATCGTTTTTTGTCTAGAAAACGAAATTGAAGGCCCCGTAAATTTGGTCGCCCCGGAGTCAGTGCGAAATGCTCAATTTACCAAGGCTGTGGGTAAGGCAATGAGGCGGTTTACTCCATTTGCGGCGCCGGCATTTGGTCTAAAATTGCTTTTGGGCGATTTCGCGAAGGAAGGACTTTTGGCAAGTGCTAGAGTTGTTCCGCAGGTGTTGCTCGATACGGGCTATGATTTCAAATATCCGACCATTGATAAAGCGATGTCTGAAATTGTCTCCAACTAGCTGGTTAATGAGGCCTTGTCCGCCCATTTTTCGTGCCACTCACGATAAATTTTTGGAGAAATTTCCGAGGGCTTGATTTCCGAGCGACCGCCCCAGAATACGTTGGTGTAGCTCACCGGAATTCCGACTGATTCAAGGTGTTGATCGATTGCGGCTTTATGCTCAAGGACTTTATCTTTTTCGGTTCCGTGGACTACGCCCATAATATTAACATCACCGAATTTCGGACCGCCTTCACGCCAGTAGGCGTGGGTCATGCAGTGGTGACGACCGACTTCGCCTCCGGATTCCATTTCGCGACCCTTGGGGACAGCCCAGTGAAAGAGTCCATTGAAACGAGTGACTCGCTTCCCGGTATCGGATGGTTTCACGTGCTCGAGGAAAGTAGAAAAGCGACCGATCACCTTCTTATTGTCGAGAGTCCTGGCAACTTCAAAGAAGCGTTCAAGCGTAACTCCGGCAATTTTGGCACGGTTATCCCAGCAATTTACGATGATTTCATCTGGCCCGAGTTCCTCTTTGAGAGCGAGGAGAACGTCCCATTCTTCCTGGGTGAGATCGACAACTGTGGTGGTCATCATTTCGGCGGGAACATCGAGTTTCGCTCCAGGTTCTAGGCCTTTGCGACGGACGTGGCCAACGCCGAGAGCGAAGACTCCGTTGGCTGGCATCAGAATAAATTCTTCGGCTCCAACCAGCCGCTTGAGGACTTTGCCATGTTCTTCAAGTGATTCGCCTTGAGGGACTTTGAGAGTAGTCCAGAGCCGGTAGCTAGAACCGGAAATCTGGCCGTCGGTCGAGCGAATGACGACGTGACCAGAGAAGGGATCTTCCTTGGCCATAAAGTCGAAAGCGGCGTTGAGTTTTTCCTCGGGGAGCCGCCAAGCAACGAGTGCGCCGTGGGCTAGCTTTGTTGCCAGCATAGTCTGCCGGACTCGGCGAATAACTCTAGCTTCGAGCATCGCTCGGATTCGCTCTAGGACGAGATTAAGTTCAACTCCGGATTCTTCAGCAATGATGGAAAATGGGTCTTGTTGGAAGCCAGAAACCAAGTCTTCGGAAATACTGAGAATCTTGGCGTTAATCGGGTCGTCGTGTTCGGTGGGGATATTGCTCATTTTTGAAAGAGTTTCTTTTACGAATTGGTAGGCTGCTTCTTTATCAGAAAGTCTTCCCTCCAGTTGCTCGGTTTGAACTTCGTGGAGAATTTTGCCGATTTTTGGTCCGGGGGCGATCTCGAAATCATGGATAAGATCGTGCCCAGTAAGGAGTGGCTTTGGGATTAGAGGTTCTTTAGCGAAATCTTCTCTCTTATTCCGAACAAAGTCATAGTTATCGCGTAGTCCGTTTGAGCTGTCGCAGTCGACGCGATGGAGCTCTGTTTCCATGCTAAAAGTCTCCGCTGACATGAATCGCTTTAACTTAGCAGTGCGCATTTCCCTCACATGCATGAAGCGCATATGGCGGGAAACCATGAAGGTGACATCCTCTATCGTTTGATTTGAATAGCGCAGGCGACGAAGGATTCTTTCGGCCATTTGGGCTCCAACCTTATCGTGGCTATTGAAGCGAAGTCGCTCTGCTTCGGCATCCCAAGTCTGGGTGGCAGGTTTGCCAATATCGTGAAAAAGAACGGCAAGAGCAAGGGGGAGAGGAGGCGAATCGAGAAGGGAAAGAGCAATACGAGTATGAACGTAGACGTCACCCTCGGGGTGCCATTGGGGAGGTTGCTCGCAGCCCTGTAAGTCGGTGACTTCAGGTAAAAATTCCATGATGAGTCCAGACTCGACGAGGAGGTCAAGGCCACGACTGCGGTCGGGAGCTATGATGATACGTGAGAACTCGTCGCGGATTCGCTCAGGTGAAATTTGTGAGAGAAGGGGAGCGCATTCTTGAATAGCGATCCAAGTTTGGGGCTCAATTTCAAATCCGGTGGTTGTTGCAAAACGAATCGCGCGGAGAAGGCGCAGCGCGTCTTCCTTAAAACGGTCTTCTGGATTCCCGATAGCGCGCAGAATTTTTGCGTCAAGATCGGCGCGCCCCCCCACATGGTCAATGATTTCTCTCGTGAGAGGATCTTGATAAAGCCCGTTGATGGTAAAGTCGCGGCGTTGTGCGTCTTTTTCAGGCGAGGAAAATTCAATCGAATCAGGACGGCGCCCATCTTTGTAAGATCCGTCGGTCCGAAAGGTCGCGACTTCGATTGTTTCACCAGCATCTTTTACAATAATAACGCCGAAGTGTTTACCGATGGCATCTGATTTTGGGAAAAGCGCCTGCACCTCATCGGGCCGAGCCGAGGTCGCGAGGTCGTAGTCCTTTGGAGTTTGTCCTAGAAGTTGATCTCGAACGGCTCCGCCGGCAAAGTAAACAAGGTGACCAGCCTCCCGTAAAATATGGGCGGATTGGATGGCGAGTTCCTTCTGGATGCTCATGGCTCGGGTCGACAAACTTGTCGTGTTGTGGCCGGTAGGCAACTGGAAAACAAAGCGTTTTAATACGATTGGATGATTTCTCGATTCTTTAGCTATGTCTGGGAGGTTTTGGGGGCTTCTTTGTAGGGAGCTTCAGGTCGATTATCTTGAAGGCAGCAAAAATCTAGGAGGGTGTTCTATAGGTTTTTAAGTTTGAGGGGCGAAGTGGATATTCTATCATCTTATCTTATGAAGTTCCCTCCCTACATCCTCTTTAGTTCATTACTGGGGAGTCTTGTTGTTGCCGAACAGAAGACGATGCTTGAGAGTTTTACTGTTGCGCCAGGATTAGAAGCGAAACTTTGGGCGGGAATTGAGTTGATACATAGTCCGGTGGCGATGGATGTAGATGCTAGAGGTCGGGTTTGGGTGACGGAAGATTTGCAGGGATCAGGAAAAAAGGGTGCGCATGCACGCATTAAGATCCTTGAAGATACCGATCGCGACGGGAAAGCGGATTTGGTTAAAGAATTTGGGCCAACCTTTAGCTCGAAACCGATGGGAATCAGTGTTTTCGACAATAAAATCGTGATTTCGATGGCTCCAAATATCCATGTTTATACCGATGTGGACCGAGATGATGTTTTTGATCCCAAAGTCGACAAGGAGGAAATCATAGCGAAGGGTTTTCATGGGCAGGCCCATGATCATGCTCTTCATGCGGTGGTCCCGGGTCCGAGCGGGAAGTGGTATGTCAATCATGGTAATATTGGGGCTGATGTTACGATGGCGGATGGGCGTCGGATTCACGCGAGTTCATACTACAGCCAGAACCCGCAGAGCATTGGAAAGAAGAGTTTCGATGGACGGATTTATGTGGGTGGGTTTGGGCTTCGCATGAACCCGGATGGCAGCGGAGCTGAGGTTATTTTTCAGAATTCTCGCAATGCACACGCGATGGTGGTGACTTCTTTTGGGGATATTTTGCAGGCCGATAATGATGATCCGGCTCACGCGCGCGCGGCTTGGGTGATGGAGCATTCGAATTTTGGTTATGCTGCGTTGGAGGATGGTAACCGCTCTTGGGAGGACTCGGCGAAGAGTTGGGAAAAAAAGACGGTAACTGCTGAGATTATGAATGATGCTTATGAGCGGCATTCCAAGTCATCACTGCGTCGTGACGAGGGACACTGGCGGGAGCATTTCCCGGGGGTCACTCCGCCGGGAAATCTTTGGGGTCCGGGAGCTCCAACGGGTGATTATTTCATCGAGGGAGATGAGTTGGGGAAAGAGTATCGGGGGAAATATCTGGTTTGTGAGACAGTGCATCGTGCTGTCTTCGCTTTTGATTTGAGGCGAGGGGATGGACGGATCGAGCTGGAGAATCTGGATAAGTCGTTCTTCGCGGCCGATCGTCGTTCCAAGAATAAATCAGCATCGGGTTTCTTGCCCTCGGATGTGGTGGCAGGAACAGATGGTGCACTTTTTGTGAGTGACTGGAATTCCCATACTAATGCTCGGGGCTCTGGGAATGCGTTAGGTGGGATTTTTCGCATTGCGAAGAAGGGTGCTCCGATCAAACCGCCCGAGATAAATTTTTTAACGACTGATGGTCTACTTGAAGCATTAAAAAGTCCGGCGCCGGGAGTCCGATGGTTTGCTCAGAAACGTCTCAAAGAAAAGGGTGATGCTTTTGAGAAATTGATGGAGTTTTGTAAGCTCTATGAGGGAAATCCTTACTATGTGGCCCGGGCAACTTATGTGTTGGCGCAGTTGGAAGATATCAGGGGAGCCGCCGCCGTTCAGTTGATGCTCACGTCCGGCTACGAACAGTGGAGAGTTCTCGCGATCCGAGCGTTGCGTATGGCAGATAAGAAATTCCTTCGGTCGGTTGTTTCGCAAATGTCAGATGATCCCTCTCAATCCGTTCGGATGGAGTTGCTAGCTTTGATGCGAGGAATGGAGTTGCGGGACATCAAGGATGATTTAGTGAAATTGATTGCGGGCTATGATGGAAAGAATCGCTATTACCTTGAGGCGCTTGGTGCGGTTTTCGATGATTTTGAATCTCAGGTCTATCTTGAATTGGTGAAACCTGAGCAGCCTGATCCAAAGGTTTGGAATGAGCGGCAAATGAATCTGGCATGGCGGCTTCGGAGTCCGGAAGCTCTGGCTGATCTGGCCGAGTGCATAATGGCGAATAAGATTGATGTGGAGACTTTCCGGCGATTTGCTTACACGTTCGCGCTCTGTTATTCCGATAAAGAGAGAAATCGCAATCTGAACTTTATGAAGAGGTTTGCGGAATACGAGTCCTTTCAAGGTGAGGATTACCAGACGATCATTAGGGAGTTTATCGAAAAGGATATTAGCGATCCCGACCCGGTCCCTCTAACACAGAGTTATCTTTTTCCAACGAAGTTTGGTATTCCCACCGAGTCCGGTTCGGTTGATGAGATTGCTTCGTTAAGACCTGATGCTGGGAATGGGAGAAGCAAAGCAGCTTTATGCATGGTATGCCATCAGATCGGTGGAACCGGCACGCCGTTTGGTCCGGATTTGACGAATTGGGGGCAAGTGAGGGATGTCAAAGAGGTGATTCGGGCGATGGTTGACCCGTCGGCTGAATTGGCACATGGCTATGACAAGCCTTTGGTGGTAACGCAGAGTGGGCATCGCCTCGAAGGAGTTTCACGAGGTTACAGTTGGCATGCTGGAGCGATTCGAGTGAAGACGATGGGTGGACTCACGTTAAAGGTCCCGCATCGTCGCCCGCATGCGAAAATTGAGTATCTCAAGGATCATTCATGGATGCCTTCTGCTTCTGCGATGGGGCTGAAGAATCAAGACGTGCGGGACATTGCAGCATACTTGATGAGCGACATCGCCGGCGAAGTTGATAGCGGATTAGTAGTGAAGATGGAGCCAAAGTTTAGTCGTGGTGACAGGCCGGGGTGGGTCGAGTTGACTGGCGAGGATTTTCTGAACGTGAACTGCCGCGCTGATACCTGGAAATGGGAAGGGAACCATGCTTGGTGCACGGGCAGCCCGACCGGCGTGATTCGGTATCGAAAGCCACTGACCAATTTTGAATTTTCCTGTGAATGGATGCACAAGAAAAAGGGAGGGAATTCCGGGGTCTTTGTGTGGGCGACTCCGCAGTCTGTTAATCGATTGATGGCTGGCAAGGGTGCCTTACCTCATGGAATTGAGGTGCAAGTTCTCGACCTAGGATACAAAGAGATTTACGAGGCCCAGTATAAGAAAAAGGGCGATTGGTTCACGAGTCACGGTGATGTTTTTCCGGTGGGTCCTATCAGAATGAAGCCCTTTCCTCCAGTGGCGCCAAATGGAAGGCGGAGCTTTCCTTCACAGAACAGGACAAAAGGGATTAACGAATGGAATCATTACTATATTCGGGCTACCGAAGGAGTGGTTCGGCTTTGGGTGAATGGGGAAGAGGTTTCAGGAGGAGAGGGGATTAGTCCGGCGGCCGGTTATTTGTGTCTCGAATCAGAAGGCGCTCCAATTGAATTTAAAAATATACGTTTAAGAGTCTTGCCTCCGTTCGAAACTAAGATGGAGGTTGATGTCGGGAATCCTCCGCCCGCTCCCAAGCCTGTAAATATGAAAGGACATAAATTGTTAGGAAAGTGGTCCTACGCTGGTAACTACACTCGCGAATTTCTTTCTGATGGACGATGCATCTTGCGTAATGGAGAGGAGATGGTCTGGAGTAAGCGCGTAATGGCTGTAACGAGAGACTCAGCAGTTCTTGAGGGTGGTTATACCCACGTTTTAAAGGGTGAGAAATTACATATCGAAGGGCGATACCAAGCGGTGCGAAAATAGCGTTATTCCAGAGCCCATTTAAGAAGCTTTTCAGAGTCATTCCAGATTTCTGAACTTGTTGATCCAAGAGTAACAACGATGACGGCTTTACCTCGGAGGACGCCCGATGAGACGAGGCAGCGCCCGGCGGCAGAGGTGTAACCAGTTTTCATGCCCGTGCAGTAAGGAAGGCGCTTAAGGATTTTATTGGTGTTTTTGAGTATTTTGGTGCGGCCATCTGGGAAAGTGAATGTGTATTCCTTGGTTCGCATACACTGACGATAGAAGGGGATTTTGGTGATTTCCCGTGCGAGGATGGCGATATCGAGAGCGGTGGAAAACTGGCCTTTTTCGGTGAGTCCATGGGGGTTTTTGAAATTAGATTGGTTCATTCCAAGCGAGCGAGCCGTTTGGTTCATGTAATTCACAAATGCTGGTTGGGAGCCAGAGACGTCTCGAGCTAGAACCCTTGCAACATCATTTCCTGATTTTACGAGGAGGGCTTTGACGAGAGTCTGGCGTGTGTAGTTCTCTCCTGCGCTCACGTAAATTTTGGTGGGTTCTACCTTGGTGTCGGTAGATTGGACAGTGACGGGATCGCTGAGTGGTCCGGCACGGTAGACACAAAGTGCCGTTAGAAGCTTTTGGGTGCTAGCAACGGCTCGTGGCGTGCGTGCGTTCTTTTGGAAAAGAATGCGCCCGGTTAGGGTGTTAATTACGATTGCACTTTTTGCTTTGATTGACGGAGTGGCGCCCGGGGAAGGGTTGGGGCGAACAACAAGCGGCTGAGCGCTGACTGGTGGTGCTACTTGCTGTGGAGTTTGGCTCGGACTACAAGCGACAAAAAGGCAGGCGCTGGAGGTAAGAGCAATCTCTCTAAGTTTCATGGCGCAAGTTTGGCTAATCGCTTGTCACTGGCAAGCGAAAGACTGACTCTTGATGCCGAATCACGCGCTTGCCCCTGTTTAAGAGGAACAAGGACGTGTTTTGCTGGTATCTGGCTTTTTTCGTTAAATAGAGCAGGGAAAAAAGCCAAACTAAATTCGTTTTTAAGACTACCGGGTAGTGCTGAGGTTCATACGGCTTCTCTCTCCCATTTACGAAGTTGGTGAAGAAGTTTCTTTTCGATCATCTTGTTGCGGGGCTGGTCGCCATAGAGGACCGAATAGTGATATTGAAGGAGCTTGACGGTGAAGTCTGGCGCAGTGATTTTTTCCAAATGAGTCCGGAGGGTGCAGCCAGATGGCATGGGATGACCGTGAGCTAAGCAGGCACTCCGAAAAGCAGAAAGGTAGTTTGGTGAATGGGGTAAGAATCCAGGAACTGGACTGTCCCCGCTAATTAGAACGGAGGGGCGTTTTATGATCAGAGCGCCGATAAAGAGAGCGAATAAAGCCACTCCAATCCAAAGCGAGACTTTGAGGAGGGGGTCCGTATTTGTTCCGTTTAATTTTTTGTCTACGTCTCCAAAATTTGTCGGATAAGGCGAAATTTCGTCAGTTGGTGCCACTGATGGTAAGCCTTCTTCGCGTAATGCAGGGGTCGTTTCAAAAATGACCCATCCACGGTCTTTGAGGTAAATTTCAGCCCAGGAATGTGCTTCTCGAGCTCGAAAGACGAAAAGGTTAGGGTCCGAGAAATAACGACCGCCAGACCAGCCAAAGGCGATACGCGCGGGAAATCCCATTGCTCGTGCGAGCAAGACAGTAGCTGTTGCAAAGTGAGTGCAGTAGCCCGTTTTGGTTTCAAAAAGAAAGCTCTCGACGGGTTCGGCTATCGCAGGCATTGCGGGATCAAGAGAGTATCGACAATTCTCATGAAGGTATCGGCGTAAGGATAGCAAAGATTCCCGAGTGGGTGTTCCAAATCTAGCGGCGAGCGTTTTAATTTTCCCTCGGAGTTTGGGATTGCTCGGAAGCTCTAAATACTCAGGTGAAAGTAGAGTTCCTGGAATAGTTTCAAGGATGTTATCGAAGTCTAAGGGGGTCGAGGTCACCTCGTAACGGTATTCTTCTCCCCGAATGGTATTTGGGGGGAGGCGGAAAGTATCTGGTGAGATTTCACGAAGACTTGGTTGTTTGATCGAGAGTAAATTTGGAACGGTGATAGCAAGAGTTGGGCCGCCTCGATTAACTTGGTGTGAAATCTCGTAGGTAATCTTTGGCTCGGTTTCGGTGACCTCAAAATTGATCACCTCGTTTCGTGCTGAAAGCGTTTGGGGTATCATGGAGAGAGGAAACCATGACTCTTTGCGATAGGTAGCCAGAGTGAAATTTCTCAGAAAAAGTTCGCGGTCTAAAAGGAAACGGGCGTCGTTGGTTGTTGAAGGAAAAAGATAGACCTCGGGGCGGTTTGAGGGCCTAACTTTTTTGTTTTTATTGAGTGAACGACGGCCGGGGCCAGAAAAGAGCCAGTTGGAAGTGATCAAGCTTTCATTCTCTCCGTTTGATCCTCTGTTCTTCTCTTGGCTTTCGCTGCTGTTTTTTTTCTTTTCGTAATCGGAGTCAGATTGAAGGAGGTCATCAAGGGTAATGGCAAATTCTTCGGATTTTTCAGGAACGATCGAGAGGAAGACGAGAAAAAAGGATTCGATAAGGAGGACAGCGAGACTGATGGCAAGATAGTCAAAAGCCCTAGGTTTTCGGGCGGATTTAGCGAGTGTTGATGTGGACCTCTCACATTGCCCCCAAAAGGAGAAAGCGATTACGAGGAGAGAGGCGCTGACGAAAATTCTTATGATCGGGTGCCATTGTTCTGGCCAGCCGCGCAGTAAGATATACCCGGCGATTACAGCTAGAATCAGTAACCCTGATCTCATTTTGTCTTAAGGTTGCGGGGCCGAGGTAAGGCTATCAAGGGCGTCGAAATATCGAGGGAAAATGGGGTTCCAGCCTGTTTCACGGATCTTATGATTAAGGACGCGCTTATGGGTCCAAGCTCTTTTGCGTGAAGTGTTTTTTTCACCAGTGAGTGGAAGAGGCTTGTCGAAGTAATCAGCGAGTTCCTGATAGCACTTCAGCTGTGAGATCGGATGGTCGTCTGTGATGTTGAAAATACCTGAAATTTTATGGTGGGCAAGATGGAGAGTAGCAAGGGCAGCATCCTTAACATGAATTTGATTTAAGATGCGTTGCCCCGACTCTTCAATCACTGCGGAACCGTCAAGAAATTTTCGAAGGACGACACTACGACCGGGCCCGTAAAGTCCGGCAAGGCGTGCTACGGTTCCGTCTGCCTTAAGGACGAGTTTCTCGGCTTCGAGTAGGAGTTGCGAAGTTTCGCGAATTGGAGATGTCGGTGAGGTTTCGTCAACGCCCGAACCATCGGTTTGGTGGTAAACCGAGGTAGATGAAGTGAGAATCAGGTGACTGTTCGGGAAAGTTCTTAGAAGATTTTGAGCTCCTTTTACAAAAACGGCGTGGTAAGCTTCTGCTCCGCCACGTCCTGATGAAGCGCAATGTACGATAACTTCTGGATGTGGGATTTTTTCGGCAAGATCAGAGACCTGTTTGGGTGATGAAAGATCACATGCTTCATGGCCATTTCCACCTGATTTGGTGGAGGTGGTGATTTGGTAATTAGTCGCTAAATTTGCGATCTCGGATCCCAAGTAACCAGCGCCCGCGATGAGTAAAGACGGTTTCATTTAGAAGAGTAGTAGCGGGCGACACCTTCGGCAACTGCTTGCGCGTATTCTTGATAAATTCCCCCGGGGTTTTTCTTATAACGGGAAATAAAAGAAATGCTGTTCATGACGTAGGGTTCCATAAAAATTACGGGGCACTGATACAATCTGTTTGCGAGGAGGTTCCGCGCCCAGAGGTTGGGATGATTGGCAAGATTTTGGGAAGCACGCGCTGAATCAGGATAACGATAAGCTGGAAGTTTGATGCTTTGATTAAAGGATGCCGCTACCTCGCGGGCGAGGGCAATTTCTTCGGTAATTGTGCCGGAGAGGAGTCTTTGAAGCATTTCGAATCGTTCATCTTCGTGCGCAAGTTCATCTTCCGTGTAGGTTCCATTGAGAATGATATGAAAATGTTGATCTGGAGTGAGTTCTTTTGAAGCAGTACCGTTAAAGTGAAGACAGATGACAAGGTCGGGTTTGATAGTCTGATTAACGAGATTGGCTCGGGCACGAATTTCGGATGTTCGATAAAAGAGTCTCGGATCTGCGAAATCTTGCGCTCGATTTTTTGTGACTGGTTCTAGTTTAGAACGAACCAAGATAGCCGAGGCACCTAATTTTTCGAGAAGTGGCTTAAGGATAAGGGCTGTTTTAAGGGTCATCGTTCCTTCGCGAATTGTGAGGCCATCCTGATTGTGTTCACGTTCTTCGATTTTGGCGAAATCCCCACCGATGTGGCCTGGATCGATAGCGATGACGAGATCTTCAAGTGGGAGCGCGCGGTCACCCGAAAGGTCGGCTCGGGTTTTCCAATTAAACAGGGATCCCGGTGCAGGTCTGTCCTGCGGAGAGAAAACAAGTTGATAGTTTCCAATTATGGCTTGATTCGCCGATTCGTCGATAGCGATCCATTTCTTCCATGAGGGGTCTTTTGTGTAAACTGTCTCAAGCCGATTGAGGAATGTCTCTTTAGAGATAGTATTTTGAAATCGGTCGAGCTTTGACCAGTCTGGGAGGCGGCCGAATGGGGCTAGATCGGCTGGTTGAGACGGAGTCGAAGGGGCGGAGGAGTGGGGTGGGATTTGCGCGGGAGGAGTTTTCCAAACAAGATAAACTCCGACCGTGAATAACAAAAGAACGGGAATGGCAATGAGGAGCCACCGGAAGCCCTTGAGCGCGGATGGAGATTGCAAACTCATCCTTATCAAGGTCGCTAATCAGATGAGACCTGCAACTTAAAAGGTATAGGCTAAGCGTATCTTTCCTAAATACAGCGCTTTTCAGCCTTGAGCGCTTCAATTAGGATGACTCCGGCAGATCATGATGAAGATTTTATTTTTAGGAGATATTGTGGGATCCCCGGGGCGGAATGCGGTAATCGAGAATTTGGCAGGAATTAAGGAGGAGTATGAGATTGATTTCATTATTGTGAATGGGGAAAACTCAGCCGGAGGTCGTGGAATAACCCCGAAAATCTGCATCGATTTGCTCCGTGCTGGAGCTGCCGTCGTCACGACAGGGGATCATGTTTGGGATCAGCGTGAGATTTTCGATTACTTTCCGACCGAGCCCCGTTTGCTGAGGCCAATTAATTTTGTCGATGCGCCTGGTGCAGGCTCGGTGGTTTTGGAGACAGCAAAAGGGAAGGTCGCGGTGCTAAATGCAATGGGGAGAACCTTTATGAGCCCTCCCTTAGAAAATCCTCTGCCGTTACTAGAGGCTGAAATCTCCCGCCTGAAGGAAGATGGGGCGAAAATAGTAGTCGTTGATTTCCATGCCGAAGCGACCAGCGATAAGATTGCCATGGGCCGAGCCCTCGATGGCAAGGTTTCCCTCGTTGTAGGGACTCACACTCATGTTCAAACGGCTGACGAACAAATTTTTCCCGAAGGAACGGCCTTCTTGACAGATGCTGGAATGTGCGGGCCGGATGCTTCAGTCTTGGGGCGCGAGGTTGATTCAGTAGTGTGGCGTTTTCGGACCGGTCTTCCTACGCGGTTTCCGGTCGCCAAAGGTCCTGTGCGACTCTGTGGCGTCATTGTAGAGGTAGACGAAAGGTCAGGTAAGTCGACTTCGATTGAGCGCTTCTCGCGTTTGATTGAAGAAGAATAGGAAAAGAGATAGGTTTTGAAAGGAGCTGATGCTGCTGAAACCCCCTAGAATAGAGGCCTCATTGGAAAAAAACTTTCTTTTGAAAATACTTTTGACAGTGTGATCGACTTTGCTAGTTTGCGCCCCGCTTTCGGCAGCGGGGCGAGATGAGACCGAGGGACGCAATTAAATGTAGCGTTCCTTCCTCCCCTCAACTCACTTCCGGACGCATTCACATTAACTCTCTGGTTCTGCTTTTGTAGCTCAGGGGTA
>CESO01023468.1_pt1 | contig 24702 bp, 31 predicted proteins | sample 356341 | NCBI WGS metagenome assembly CESO01 (sample SAMEA2621812, study PRJEB7988) | marine metagenome | biome: marine biome (ENVO:00000447); feature: deep chlorophyll maximum layer (ENVO:xxxxxxxx); material: "saline water (ENVO:00002010), including plankton (ENVO:xxxxxxxx)" | depth 35 m | reverse complement strand
ACCTTTTGGGTTAGTTAAATCTTGACCAAAAGCGAATCCACAAATTAGAGTTGCTATTAGTAAACTATAAATATTTGTTTTCATTTTAAATTATTTATGATTAATGATTGCTAATATAATAAAATATACAAAGGGGGTTAGATATACCAGAATTAAAGTAGGAAGATATGCCGATGATATAAAAAGCTACCCTTCTTTAAGGACAAGTTCCCCATACTGGTTTGTTATCATTTGAAATAGGACAATCAGTTGAAAAATCATTTAATTTTTAATCCAATAGTTTTTAAATTAAACTCTAAATTTTTAAGATTTTCGTGTTTTAACCATACCGCCATCTCACCAATTTCTCTATTTGCCCATGAATAGTATGGAATTAGTGTTACTTTTTTACCCTCAGAATTTTTATTTGTTAAAAGAATTTTTCCGATTCCATCAAATAAGTTATCATCAAATTTAAATTTTGATAAATACCCATCATCAATTTTTATATCCAATACACCTTTGGGATTGTCTACTTCCTCAGCACAATAAACAATTGGACCATATTCATATGCAATTTTATCTTTATTAGCTAATAATTTTTCATTTGAAATAACTTTTTTAATAGACATTTCAAATTCAACTTCAATAATATCATTAGAACTCCAGTTTTGCTTTTCAATTGTTAGATATCCATGATCAATATTAATTTCCTGTATTTCACCATTAATTTTAAGTCTAACACTTTTATTATCGTTTTGGACATAATTATAAAGAGAACTCGGCATAACTGAGTTTCTAAACCATCCTGGCACCCTTATGTTAAGTCTTGCTGGAATTGGTTTAGGATTATCAAAAGTAAATTCAACTTTACCATCCCAAGGATAATTTGTTTTTTGATTTAATAAGAGTAAATCATCATTAACTTTTATCTCAGAGTTACTTCCTATAAATAAATTGATAAAAATATCCTCTTCTTTTTTAGCATAAATATAACCTGGTAATGATGGTAAAAATCTAACTATATTTACTGGACAGCAAGAACAGTCAAACCATTCAGATCTTCCACAAACACCTTGATTAAATTTGTATTTACCATCTGATTCAAGGGGATTTGGATACAAAAATGTATCGCCTTTAAATGAGACTGAGGATAAAAATCCATTATATAGAATCCTTTCAAATACATCCATATATTTGACATCTTGATTTAATAAAAATAGTCTATGATTCCAGAACATTAGAGCTATTGCAGCACATGTCTCAGTATAAGCTGATGCGTTTGGTAAATCATAAGCAGGGCCAAACCCTTCAATACCCCTTTCTGCACCTATACCACCTGTTAAAAATATTTTTCTTTCAACTATGTCATTCCATATATTATTTAGTGCAACATCATATTCTTTTGTGCCTGTTATAGCTGCAATATCGGTTGCTCCAGAATAAAAATAACATGCTCTAACAGCATGCCCTACAGCCTCATTTTGTTCAGAAAGGGGCTTATGATCTTGCGAATATTCACCTTGATGATGTTCAAAATCGAATTCATCATCTCCCCAAGGATTAACTTTTTTTATGTTATTATGTATCCTTTTATTTTTATTTCTTCCTTTTTGATCGATAAAAAATTTTGCTAAATCTAAATATTTTTTTTCACCAGTTACTCTATATAATTTAACAAGACCTATTTCTATTTCTTGATGACCTGGAACCCCTATGTTTTTGTTTGGACCAAATACTTTATCAATTAGATTAGCATTTTTAATAGCTACGTTTAAAAGTTTTTTTTCTCCAGTTGCCTCATAGTGTGCTACAGCAGCTTCATACAAATGACCTACATTGTATAGTTCATGAAAAATTTCAAGACCAGTCCATCTCTTATTAAATGCACCATCAGCAGCTTTTTTAGGATTAATTGTTCTATTAGTGTATAAATATCCATCTTCTTCTTGTGCTGAAGCGATTTTAGTAATTACGTCATCTAAGTATTTTTTTAGTTTTGGATTAGGATTTACTCTTAACGAGTAACTCGCTCCTTCAACAATCTTAAATACATCTGAATCGTTAAAAAAAATACCCTGAAATTCTCCTTCCTCAAGTCCACCTGCTTTTGCAAAATTACTAATTCTTCCAGTTTCTTCACTTTTTTTAAATGTTGTTGGAAGAGTAACTTTTTCATTTATTTCTAAACGTTTTTTCCAAAAATGATCTTCAATTTTCACATCGGTAAAAGGTAAGGGAGTAATTGGATAATCTTTAAAATAATCTTGAGTTTTATCATTAGAACAACTAATAAATATAAATAGGAATAAAATTTTTAATAGCTTCATCATATTATTTGATTATTTTCTATTATAAGTATACAATTATTTATAAAAAAAACGCTGAAAATCGAAGAATATATTGTTTAAAATTTAAAATTTAATCGAATAAAATATAAAAATTATCCAACCAATTATCAGAAGACTACCACCAATTGGTGTAACTGGTCCAAGAAAGGTTAATTTTAAATTAGTTAATAATTGAGTTGATAATAAAAAAATACTCCCTGAGAAGAGTATAGTACCACATAAGAAAAATTTTAGAATTAAGTTTTTCCCTTCTATATTTAATGTTGAAAGTATAATTATTGCTAGTCCATGATACATCATGTATCTTACGCCTGTTTCAAAGGATTTAATTGAGTCCTCACTAATTTGAGATTTTAAACTATGAGCAGCAAAGGCACCAAAAACCACACCTAAAAGTGCAAAAACACCTCCGATAACATTGAATTTATCCATTTATATTAATTTGACATTGTACTTCTCTCATATGAAAAACCTCCTTTTTGACCTTGGGACCAGGATTTAAATTTAACAGATAAATAAATATCTTCTTCAATTAAATGAAGAACCAAATCTTTACCAACAATATTTTTTGGTTGAATTGCAATTCTAAAATCATAAAATATCAATTTATCAAGATCATTAATATTTCCAACGGCCCACTCTGTACCTATTGGACTTTTATATTTATCAGATTTATCTTCTTGAGCTGCATTATAAATTTGTCCTCCATTGTTTCCTCTTGTTATCCATACTTTAGCAGTTAATCTATCTTGATTAGTCTCTTCACTTGCATCAGATCCATCTGTCTTAGTGAATGATTTCAATGGTCCGTTCCAAATTGTAGATGAGCTTATTTCATTTGGAGTTCCTTCTTTAGAGCATGAGATAAAAAAAACAGATAATTGAAAGAGTAATATTAGTTTTTTAGAAATTTTCATAATTTTTTTTTCACAAAAATATGATTTAGAATTAATAATGCTAAATAAATTTAATATTTATATTTAAAAGTTTTAAATTAGATATTGATAGCCATACCATATGGCTTTTTTTGTACATAATATTTAATATGAGTAATTTAAACGTATTTGGTAAACCACTGAAAATATGTTGTTTAAAACCATTGACAGGCTATTTTAGAGATGGTTCGTGTAAGACCATAACTGAAGATACAGGAACTCACACTGTTTGCGCTATTGTTTCTAAAGAGTTTTTAGAGTTTTCAGCATCCAAGGGTAATAATTTAAAAACTCCAAATCCCTATTGGCAATTTCCTGGGCTTATCCCAGGGGATAAATGGTGTCTTTGTGTATCAAGATGGTTAGAAGCTGAGAAGGAAGGAATAGCCCCTAAAATTATTTTAGAATCAACAAACCAGAAAACATTAAATTATGTTTCTTTAGAATTGTTGAAAAAATATTCTATTTAATATTAATATTTCCCTCATTTACAAATTATATATAGTGAATAGTAATTTCATTTAAAAAGCTTTTTATAGCCTAAGAGATATTATTTTAAGTTTACGTTTAAGCTAATAATATGACTTATCTACATGTAATATTATTCGTAGGATTCAATTAAATATTGATATATAATAAAATGAATAAATAAGCTTTAGTCTCGGTTATGATAAATTATTTGGACTTATTTATTTAATTTTGTATTAAAATACTTAATGCTACAAGTATTAAAGTTATTCCTAAAACTCTATTTATTAATTTTTGAAATTTGATGTAATAATTTTGAATTTTTTTTTGAGTTAAAAAAATAGCTACTAGACTAAACCATAAAAATGTAGAGAAAATTAGAATCATGCATAGAATAAATAAAACTGAGCAAGGTACTTTTTGAGGAATAATAATTAAGGTAAAAAGGCTCAAAAAAAACAATGTAACTTTTGGATTCAAAATATTTGTTAAAAAACCATTTTTTATTGCTTCAAATGGACTGATCATATATTTTTTCTTCTTACCATCAATTATAATTGAGGTTTTATTAGATTTAAATGAACCAATACCAATATAAATTAAATATCCAACTCCCATATATTTAATTAAGTTAAATAGGTGACTACTTTCAGAAAAAATTAGAGCTAGCCCAAAAATACAGTAACAAATATGAAAACTTATACCTACTGCAAAGCCAAGAGCTGTCCATACTCCAATAGATCTTGAAAAAATAAAGGAATTTCTTACTACAACTACAAAGTCTGGTCCAGGACTTATTAATGCCAGAAAATGAATTGATGAAACAGTTAATATCCAGGAAAAATATTCCATTATTAAAATAAATTAAAATCAAATCTAGGTTATTTAAATAAAACTTTATTTTTAATTTTAATAAAAATAATTTAATTGTCATCGGAAAAACAATTTTAAGTATAGGTATAATAGTTTCTATTATCGGATTAGTTTTATTGCTTGCCGATAAATTTCCTGGTCTATATAAAAACCCTTTAGACTTTAGTTTTAAAAAGGGTAATTTTAGTTTTTACTTTCCATTAGGTACTTCAATTCTTTTAAGTATAATATTAACTTTACTTTTCTATTTTTTTAAAAAATGAATAAAGGTGCAAGCTTTTCAAAAGATAAACTTCATAGGTTTAGTTTATTTAGAATATGGGATTATGAATTACCCAAAGTTCTATTCATAATGTTTAATCCTTCAGAAGCTAATCAAAAAGAAGATGACCCTACAATTAGGAGAGTAATTGATTTTTCAACTAGATGGGGTTTTGGAGGAGTTTATGTGGGTAATATATTTTCTTACATTAGTAAAGATCCTAAAAATATTAAAATTGCAAACCCCCATTTCAATCATAAAAATATTAAGTCAATAATAAAAATGGAAAAATATTCTTCTAAAACAATTTTAGCTTGGGGTAACAATGTCATTACTCCAAAATGGATTAAAAGAGTTGTTAAGGATCCAAATTATATTGAATTATCTGTAAATGGAATTCCTAAACACCCATTGTACTTAAAAAAGAAATTAAAATATAAAAGATTTGAATTTAAAAATTCTGATTTACCTAATATTGCAATTTAAAAAACTATTTTTTTGTTGAGTCAGTTCAATATTAAAAATTTAATATCTAAAACAACATATATCCCGGAGGTGTAACTCCAAGATACCTTTGAATAACAATTGATTTTGATTTATGATGGGCTTGATGTTCGTATACCTTAGATATAACTCTTTCTCTAGAGTAGTCATATTTCCCAAAAACAGTAATAATTTCATCTAATTTCTTTTCATCGAAACTTTTTAAATTATTTAAGACAAAATCATAACAATTAATTAATTCGATTATAATAGCTTCTTTAGAAGTAAATTCTAATTTAGATTTATTTGGGTTTTCAATACCTAATGCAGTTGACATCATTCCATAATTTGCTTGTATAATATGAATTATTTCTTCTGCAAATGATCTCATTTCATCAGATAATTTTTCATTAAATTTTTCTGAAGGCATAGCCTCAACAATTTTAAGACAGTGTTCTTTTGATCTTTGCCAGTCAGTTAAAGAATTTTCAATAAAGGATTGAGCATTTAAAGACAGGCCCATTAGTAAAATGGAAATAAAAAAATATTTTTTCATAATTATGATTTCGAATTAAAAAATAAAATTAATAAAAAAAAGTAAAATATATTTTTAAAAAAAAATATATTTTTAAAGAGTTCTAAGGTATTCTGCAACTGATATAGCTTCCTTTTCTGATAAATTTTGGTTTAGCATCATGATATTATTGTATTCTTTAAGAAGAGCTATAGCGTCAGGATCTTTTCTTAACATTTCAGTAGTATTTAAAAGTAAATTAATAACCCATTCTGGTCTTCTTTTTTTATAAATATCTTTGAGCGCAGGACCAATCAGTTTTCTTTCAGCAGCATGACAAGCAGTACATTTTTGCTTGAATGTATTTTCTCCTGCTTTAACAAAAGCAGGGTTTAATTTTTTGAAATTAAGATTTTTAATTGGACCAATCCCAATATTAGTAGGCCCCCCAGACGATTTCGCTACTGAATTATCTCTTTGATAGCGTCTGTAGTCACTTTTATATCTTGCTACTAAAAGTTTATGCTGTTGAGAAATTGGACCATATTGATCAGGTGCTTCACCAGCTCTATTAAGTATTTTAGATGCACTAGCAATCTTAAAAGCAGTTTCTATATCATTCTCAATAAAATATAATTGTTTATTTTCCATAAAACTAATTCTGCTATTTATAAGTCTTAATTGGCTAAACCCAACAAGGTTTTCGTAGTCGGACCCATGAATTTGTTTTAGTCTGTCAACCGTGCCCATTATCTCTCCAAGATCTATACCGTCTTTAAATGAGGCTCTATTCTCGTCATGTTTAGGTGCTTTAGGGACCTTGACATTACAATTTGATTTATTTAAGCAAAAAGCCTGAGTATATCCAGCATTAAACCCATTTTTAAAATTTGATTGAGCACTTAATGTAAAGCTGTAAAGAAAAAAAGCAAGTAAAAGTCTTTTCATTGAATAATTTGGTTTAACGTAGATTAAAAAATCCACAATTACTATGACTTTATAAATTAAAAAACGTTTAATAAATGAGTTAAAAAAAAATATTTTACTTTATTTCATTGTAATGATAAATTTTAATTCCTAGTGTTTTAGATTTAGAAATATCGATTATTTTTTTTGCTACTGATTTAGCATCAATTGGTTTATATTTTTCAGGAAGAAGAAAAGCAATTAATGGCATAATTTTTTGAGCAATTTTTTCACCGAATCTTATTTCCTTCCTTTTACCAAGAAGTAAAGACGGCCTCATTATATGGACAGAATTAATATTAAAATTTAAAACGGATTTTTCAATCTCTCCTTTTAGATTTAAATAAAAATTATTGCTATTAATATCAGCGCCAATTGTTGAAACAAAAATAAATTTTTTAACACTAGATTCTTTACATGCTTTGGTAATATTTAATGTTATTCCATAATCAATTTTTCTGTATTCATTTTTATCTCCTTTAACTCTTGACTTAGTTGTTCCAATTGATGATATAACAACTTCACTGTTTTGTATGGTTTTTTTGATCTCTGAGTAATTATTAAAGTCTATTATATATTTTTTAATTTTTTTATTTTTTATAAAAGTTGGTCTTCTTGATACCAAATTGATTTTTTCAAATTCATTATCCTTTAATAAAAATTCTAAAGTATGATTTCCTATTAATCCTGTAGACCCAAAAATTGTAATTTGTTTTATTGGCATTAAATTAGTTTTTAGATTTAAATCTAGAAAAAATTTGAATTTTTTTTTTCGAATTTATAAAGTATACTCCTGTGAGGAGTATAATTGAAGCTATTAATGATTGATTAGTTATTTTTTCATTTAAAAAATACCAGCCTAAAAAAAGGGCGACTATAGGATTTACATAAGTGCTTGTAGCAACTTTTTCGGGAGAAACAACTTTAAGAAGATAATTAAAAGAGGTAAACGCAATAATGCTAGCAAATAAAATTAAAAAAACCACTGAGTATTGAGTTTTCAGTTCCCATTCATTAGGCCATATCCATTTTTCATTAATTAATAAACTGAAAATTAATAAGGTAAAACCACCAGTTATCATTTGATATCCAGTATTAACAAAAAAGTTTTTGGGCAAATCAGCTTTCGCAACAAATAAACTTCCTAAAGCCCAACTTGTCATACATAAAAAAATCATTATCATTCCTAAAATAGAATTATCTTGTTCAAGAATTTCTTTTTGACCTATAAGTAGATAAATTCCTATAAATCCTAAAACAATTCCAATAATTGACATTTGTTTTATTTTAGTTCCATAAATTATTCTCATCAATATTAATATTATCAGTGGTTGAGCAGAAATTTCAAGTGCCGCAAAGCTACTGTCGACATATAATAATGCCCAAACAAGCATCCCATTGCCAAATGATAAAAATAAAAACCCTGCTATTATTGAATTAACTAATTGTTTTTTAGAAATTTTTAATGAAAAATTTAACAAAATTGAAATTAAAAAAATTATTACTCCAGATGTCATGAACCTTACTGATGCAAGCATCAAGGGGTCTAACTCTTGAACTGCAATTTTATTTAATAAATAACCTGAACCCCATATTACATAAACCGAAATAAAAGCAAAAAAAATTAATACTTTCTTTTTTTGTAGAAAATTTGTCAATGTTAAAATTGATTATTAATAATGATTTAAAATTAAGATTTTTTAAAAATTATGTAACCACAAAAAGTAATTACTGCACTCAGAGTAATTAGGTAATTACCTTTATTAACAACTGTAAAAATAAAACTAAAAATTCCTATTACTGAAATTGCAACACCAACGAGTTTTTGGGCTTTTTTCATTTTTTATTTAAATATACTTCATATAATTATTATTAAAAAAAATAAACTACTAAAAGAATTAACCAATATATTATCTTAGAGAAAAATTTTAAAATTTGGCAATTTTATCAATAATTTTAGGTTTTTTTCTTTTAATAAAAGGAGGTGATTGGCTTATGAAATCTTCCGTTGCATTATCATTAAAGTTGGCTTTGTCAAGGATGGTAATTGGAATGACAGTTGTTTCTTTTGCTACTTCAGCTCCAGAATTAATAGTTAGTATTCAAGCAGCTTTAACTGGTCATTCAGATATTTCACTTGGAAATGTAATTGGCTCTAACATTGCTAATTTAGGATTTGTTTTATCTATTGTTTTATTAATTAGCACAATAAATATAAATAAGACATTCTATACAACTGATTGGCCAATGATGATTTTTTCGTCAATAATTTTTTCTATAATGATTTATTATGATTCAAAAATTTCATCTTTTGAAGGATTAATTTTATTCATTTTTTTAATTGTATTTATAGTTTATTTAATTAATAGGAAAAACTCTAACGATTTTGTTGAAGATTCTTCTGACGAATTTCAAGAGTTATCAAATATTAAAATTATTTTTTTTTTATTGATCGGCGGATTTTCTTTGTGGCTAGGCTCTGACCTTCTTGTTAAAGGTTCAGTTAATTTGGCTGAAAGAATTGGTATTAGTGATAGGGTTATTGCAATTACGATTGTCTCAATTGGTACAAGCATACCCGAATTGTCTGCTTCTTTAGTTGCAATTTATAAAAATGAGAAAGCTATTTCATTAGGTAATTTAATTGGTTCTAATATTTTTAATATTATGGCTGTAATGGGAATAACATCCATAATAAAACCAATAGAAGTAATAGAAAATAGTATCATCACTAATGATCTTATATGGATGTTAATTATTTCATTTATTATTTTACCATTGGTTTTTATTAAACCAAAAATGAAGTTAGGAAAGCTGAGTGGTGTAATTCTGATTTCGATTTATTTAGCCTTTATATATAAAGTAATAGTATAAAAAAACACCCTTTAAGGGTGTTTTTTTAAAAAATTAAAGAACTGGAAATTTTAAGCTGATTTAACAGTTTTAATTATTCTTCCAGCCACCTTGTAAGGATCAGCATTTGAAGCTGGTCTTCTATCTTCAAGCCACCCTTTCCAACCTTGTTCGACTGTCATGATTGGAATTCTTATTGATGCTCCTCTGTCTGAAACTCCAAAACTAAATTGATCAATCGATTGAGTTTCGTGTTCACCAGTTAACCTCTTTTCGTTATATGCTCCATAAACAGCGATATGTTCCTTAACAACAGGTCTAAAGGCTTCACATATTTTCTCATAAGTTTCTTTGGAACCACATGTTCTAAGTGTTTCATTTGAAAAATTAGCATGCATTCCAGATCCATTCCAATCTGTAGCTCCTAATGGTTTTGGGTGATATTCTATAGCTAAATTATATTCTTCAGCTAATCTTTCAAGAATATATCTAGCAACCCACATTTCATCACCAGCTCTTTTTGCCCCTTTCGCAAAATTCTGAAATTCCCACTGACCAGGAGCAACCTCACCGTTTGTTCCCTCTAAATTTATACCAGCATCTAAACATAAATCTAAATGTCTGTCCATTATTTCTCTACCAAATGAATTTTTACCCCCTACAGAACAGTAAAATTGTCCTTGGGGTGTTTGATCTTTTGGAAAACCTAAAGGAAGTTCAGTTTCTGGATCCCATAAAAAGTATTCTTGCTCAAAACCGAACCAAAAGTCGTCATCATCATCATCAATTGTTGCTCTACCATTTGAAGAATGAGGTGTGGAATCAGGATTTAAAACTTCATTCATGACAAGATAAGCGTCTCTCCTTGCAGGATCTGGAAAAATCGCAACAGGTTTTAAAAGACAATCAGATGAACCTGTTTCAGCTTGACGAGTTGAACTCCCATCAAATCCCCACATATCAACATCACTTAATTTTCCACTAAAATTTTCTACAATTTTTGTTTTACTTCTCAAGTTAGCAGTTGGTTTATAACCGTCTAACCATAGATACTCTAATTTTGATTTACTCATAATTCTATATATTTTATATTTGACTGAACTAACAAATTTAATAGAATGTTTATAATGAGCTTTTTAATTTTAGTTTAAAATATAGTTTGAGTTTAATTTTTATTAAAAAATCATTATTTTCAATTGATATTTTATTATTCACATAAATACTATTAATTCATTAAATATTTTATATTTGAGTTATTTCATTTTCCAATAATTTTTATCATTAATAATTATTTTTGGTGTTATTTAAATATTTAATTAAACGATTAAGTCAATTCATCAAAATTTGATGTAATTTTATAAAAAAATGGATATTTCTTCAAGAAAAAGATATACTGATAGAGGAGTTTCTGCTCAAAAGGAAGATGTTTATAATGCGATTAAAAGTTTAGATAAAGGTCTTTTTGAAAAAACTTTTTGTAAAATAGTTCCGGATTACCTTTCCAATAGTTTAGATCATTGCTTAGTAATGCATGCTGACGGAGCTGGAACTAAATCTTCTTTGGCATATGCCTATTGGAAAGAAACTGGAGACCTATCTGTCTGGAAGGGTATTGCCCAAGATTCATTGATAATGAATATTGATGATTTATTGTGTGTCGGTGTTACCTCTAACATTTTATTTTCATCTACAATTGGAAGAAATAAAAATAGAATTCCAGGGGAAGTACTAAAAGCTATTATTGAGGGATCTCAGGAAGTAATTAATGAACTTAATTCTTATGGAGTCTCAATCTACTCTACGGGAGGAGAAACTGCCGACGTAGGGGACTTGGTTCAAACTATTATTGTAGATTCAACTGTAGTAGCAAGGATTAAGAGAAGTGAAATTATTAATAATGCAAATATACAGTCAGGAGATTTAATTATAGGCTTATCATCTTCAGGTAAAGCAACATATGAGGAAGAATTTAACTCAGGGATAGGAAGTAATGGTCTTACGTCTGCAAGGCATGATGTATTTGGTTCTGATTTAAAAAATAAATATCCTGAGACTTTTGATTCTTCTATTCCTTCTGAATTAATTTATTCTGGTTCAAAAAATTTAACTCAGAAATTAAAATCATTACCTTTAGATATTGGTAAATTAGTTTTGTCTCCTACAAGAACCTATGCGCCAATAATTAAAAGAATTTTTGATAAAGTTGATAAAACTAATATTCATGGGATTATCCATTGCAGTGGTGGGGCTCAAACTAAAGTTTTAAATTTTATTGAAAATCTTCATGTAATAAAGGATGATTTATTTGAAATACCATTTTTGTTCGATTTAATTCAAGATGAATCGAAAACTAGTTGGAAAGAAATGTACGAGGTTTTTAATATGGGTCACAGAATGGAACTTTATATTAATCCAAAAGAAGTTAATGAAATAATAAATATTTCTAATTCATTCGGAGTTGATGCTAAGATTGTTGGAAGAGTTGAGAAATCTGATTCAAAAAAATTAACAATTAAATCAAGCAAAGGAGAGTTTAATTATTTCTAAGTTTATTTTTAATTTCTATGTTAAAGCTATTTTTTTATTTAGTGTTTTTTTCTATTATCTCCATTTATTCTCAAACAGATGACATGTTGATTAGTGAGTTTTCATTTAATGACAAAGAAAACGAGAATATTCTTCCAAAGAAAATGATTTTCACGCAAAGATTAATTTGGGGTAAAAAAGGACTTTTTAGAACTTCAGGTATTTCTAAGCTCAATTCAAAAAACAGACAAAAAGAAATGAAATTAAGAAGGAAAATGCTTAATTTTCATCAGTTTGTTGGATATCTTACTCTTGCTGGCATGCTAGCACAAGGTTACATTGGAGGTAAGTTATACAATGGTGATAGTTCTTTATATAACTTACACAAAAATATGGGTAAAGCTGTAACTATTTCTTATTTTACTGGCGCAGGTTTATCACTTTTTGCACCTCCACCATTAGTAAATAAAAAGGTAAAAGGATTTAGTTCAATTAAAGCACATAAATTTTTAGCTTCTATACATTTTTCTGCAATGGTTGCAACTAATTTGTTAGCTGATAAAAATAAAAAACAACACAAAATTGCCGCATATACGGCCTTTACATCTTATGCTATGGCAATTTTAGTATTTAAATTTTAAAAAATGAAAAGTTATCTATTTTTTGCATTAATTTTTATTTCGATGTCTATTCTTGGACAAGAAAAAAAAATAATTTTAAATAAATTAAAATCTTCACTTGAATATAGAGCAAGCCATCCTCTAAAAAAATGGTCAGGTGAGAATAAAAACCTTAATGGAGTAATTATATTTAATGAAAAAGAAAAAAAGTTTTTAAAATTATTTATTGCTGCTAAAATAATTGATTTTGATTCCAAGAATTCCAGTAGAGATTCTCACTCCCATGAAGTGCTTGACATATTGAATTTCCCTCAAGTTTATTTTTTTTCTGATAAAATTGAAATAAAAAACAACTCTTTATTTATTGATGGATATATAGATTTTCACGGAGTTAAGATAGATAAAAACATAACTATCAATTTTATTAATGAAAATAATATTATAAAATTCAAAGGTGGTTTTGATATTTCTTTAAATGATTTTAATATTCCTTTGCCTTCTTTAATGTTTTATAAAATTGACGAAAAAGTAGATATTTCTTTTGAAATTGAGTTTAATAAAGAGAGTTAAATAAATTAAATTTGTAATAGTCATAGTTTAAATGATTGAAAAATTAAAAATTATAAAGCAAAGATTTGATGAGGTTAATGACTTAATCATTCAACCTGAGATTATTTCTGATCAAAAACGATATATTAAATTAAACAAGGAGTATAAGGAATTAAAACTCCTTGTTGATTTATCTGATCAATATTTAAGTGTTATTTCAAATATTAATGAGGCTCAATCCATAATCAAGGAAAGTGATGACTCTGAAATGGTTGAAATTGCAAAAATTCAATTAGAGGAATCAAAGTTAGTTCTTGATCCCCTAAGTGACAGAATTAAACTATTATTAATTCCAAAAGATCCTGAGGACTCTAAAAACGTAGTAATAGAGATTAGGGCTGGAACTGGTGGAGATGAAGCAAGTATCTTTGCTGGGGATTTATACAGGATGTACGCCAAATTTTGTCAAGACAAAGGGTGGAGCCAAAGTATTGTTGATTTTAGTGAAGGCACAGCTGGAGGATTTAAAGAAATTATTTTTGAAGTAACTGGAAATGATATTTATGGTATTTTGAAATTCGAATCCGGTGTTCACAGAGTTCAAAGAGTTCCTCAAACTGAAACTCAAGGTAGAGTCCATACCTCTGCTGCTACTGTAATGATTCTTCCAGAGGCTGAAGAATTTGATGTAGAAATAAACATGAATGATGTTAGAGTAGATTATTTTTGTTCTTCAGGCCCTGGTGGTCAGTCTGTGAACACTACATATTCTGCTGTTAGATTAACTCATGAACCAACTGGAATTGTTGCACAATGTCAGGATCAAAAATCTCAACACAAGAATAAGGATAAGGCATTAAAAGTTTTAAGATCTAGACTTTACGATAATGAATTAGCAAAAAAAAACAAAGAAGATTCTGAAAAACGTGGTTTGTTAGTTTCATCAGGGGATAGGTCTGCTAAAATAAGAACTTACAATTATCCACAGGGAAGAGTTACTGACCATAGAATTGGATTAACTTTGTATGATCTTAATAACATAATTAATGGTGACATACAAAAATTAATTGATGAATTGCAACTTTATCAAAATTCTAAAAAATTAAAAGAAGCAGGGGAGACAATATAGTTTATGAAAATTAAAGAATTAAAAAATCAAATAATTTTAAAAAAATCATTTTTGTGTGTTGGACTCGATGTAGACTTAGATTTAGTTCCAAAATTTTTTTTAAAATTTGAAGATCCATTATTTGAGTTTTCAAAAAAAATAATAGATATAACGGCGCCCTTTGTTGTTGCTTATAAACCAAATTTAGCTTTTTTTGAGTCATATGGACCCTCAGGGATGAACTCACTCCTTAAGGTAATGGAGTATTTAAATATAAATTACCCTAAAATTTTTACTATTGCCGATGCAAAAAGGGGAGATATTGGTAATACTTCAAAAAAATATGCTCAAACATTTTTTGAAACATATAATTTTGATTCAATAACAATTTCTCCATTTATGGGAAAGGATTCAGTTGAACCTTTTTTAAAGTTTAAAAATAAATATGTTATTTTATTAACTTTAACTTCAAACCCGGGTTCAAAAGATTTTCAATCATTGAAAATATTGAACAAAAATAATGACAATAAATTTCTTTTTGAAAAAATTATTGAAACCAGCAAGGAATGGAAAGATTCAAATAGGCTTATGTATGTTGTAGGAGCAAATCAAACTGAAGCGATAAGATTAATAAGAAAAAAATTACCTGAGTCTTTTTTTTTAATTCCAGGAATTGGTTTTCAGGGAGGAGATTTAGACATTGTTTGTGAAAATGGATTTAATAATGATGTGGGGATTTTAGTTAATTCATCAAGAGGTATTATATATTCATTTACCCATGAATTATCTTTTGAATACGAAATTATTAATTCAGTGAAAAAAATTCAAAATAAAATGGATAAAATACTTTCAAGAAAAAATTTTTATAATGCTTAAATATTCAATTTATAAAAATAAAGACTCCTCAAATTGGGTGACATTTATTCACGGGGCAGGAGGAAGTTCATCAATTTGGTACAAACAAATAAGAAGTTTCTCTAAAAAATTTAATTTACTTTTGATTGACCTAAGAGGTCATGGGGCATCTAAAGTAGATTTTTTTAGAAAAGCCTATCGAGAATATACTTTCGATGGGATATGTAAAGATATTATTGAAGTTTTAGATTTTGAAAAAATTAAAAAAAGTGATTTTATTGGTATTTCATTAGGTACCATTTTAATAAGACATATTGCACAATTAAATCCATCAAGAATTAATAGAATGATTTTAGGTGGGGCAATTTTAAAATTAAATTTTAAATCCAGAATTTTAATGAATTTGGCTAACTGGACTAAGTCTTTTTTGCCGTACATGTTAATTTACAAAGTTTTATCATATGTTATCATGCCTAACAAAAACCACAAAGAGTCAAGGAACTTATTTATTAGAGAAGCGAAAAAATTATATCAAAAGGAGTTCATCAGGTGGTTTAAACTTACTGTTGAGATATTACCATTGTTAAAAATATTTAGGCAAGTGGAATTGAAAATCCCTACTTTATATTTAATGGGAGATCAAGATTATATGTTTTTGCCTGCAGTAAAAAATGTCGCTATAAGGCATTCAAATTCGAAACTGAAAATTATTCCTAATTGTGGTCACGTTGTAAATATAGAAAAGCACAAAATTTTTAATGAGTATTCAATTAATTTTTTAAGTAACAGAAAAGATTTTAAGAAAAAATTATAGTTTTATTTTTATAAACCATTACTTTTCTTTCTACATGAAGTTTAATTGCTTTTGATAATACAATTCTTTCAAGATCTCTCCCCTTTCCAATAAAATCTTGAATTGAATTTAAATGTGAAACCTGTGTTGTGTCTTGTTCTATTATTGGTCCCGCGTCTAATTCTTTGGTGACATAATGCGATGTGGCACCAATTATTTTAACACCTCTTTCATAAGCTGAGTGATATGGTTTTGCTCCTGGGAAGGCAGGTAAAAATGAATGGTGAATATTTATAATTTTATTTTGAAAGCTTTTTATAATTGATGTTGGAATAATTTGCATGTATCTTGCTAAAACAATAAAATCAACAGAGTATTCTTTGAAAATTTTTAAATGCTCATTGTGAATTTCTTTTTTATTTCTATCTAAGATTGGAATATGAAAGAAGGGGATTTTAAATGTATCAGCAATGTGCCTTAAATTAATGTGATTACTAATAATAAATGGTATATCAACATTTAGCTCTCCAGATTGATGTCTTGATAATATGTCATATAAACAATGATCATATTTTGAAACCATTATACCCATTTTAGGTTTAAGTTCATTTTCATAAATGTTAAAATTTATTGAATATTTTTGTCCAATTGAAAAATTTAATTCTTTTTTGAAATTTTCATTAAATACATTTGAATTAATATTGCATTCTAATCTCATAAAAAAAATCGAATTTACTCTATCAACATATTGATCAATATATTCTATATTCCCTTTATTCTTGTGAATGTAGTTAGTTACATTTGCTATAATACCCTTTTGGTCAGGACAATTCATTAAAATGGTTATTCTAGCCATTATTTTGTTATAGATTTAAAAAATACAAATTTAAAATGTTTTCTAGATAAAAAATTAATCATATTGAGAAATTTTTAAATTTAATATTTACAATAAAAAAAATCTCCAAAAAATATACTTTTTTTGGAGATTAAAACACCAATTTGATTGTTTGGATTGTTTTTTGTAAATATATAAATCTTCTAGCCTTTATTTAAGCTAAAGTCAGCATAGGCGTCCATACCGTGTTCAGATATATCAAGCCCGTTTAGCTCTTCTTCTTTACTGACTCTTAAGCCTCCTAATATAATTTTAACAACAAATAAGAGTGTAAATGATGAAATTATGCAAGTAAGTCCTATAACGCCAATTCCTATTAATTGTGCAATTAATTGTTCAGAACCAGCTAAAGCGCCAAATATACCTACTGCTAAAGTACCCCATATCCCACAAATTAAATGGACAGCTACAGCTCCAACAGGATCATCTAATTTTAATTTATCTATTAGGGCTACTCCAAGTACAATGATAATACCTGCTATTAAACCAATAATAATAGCATCTGTAGGGCTCATTTGATCAGCCCCAGCAGTAATTCCTACTAGCCCTCCTAAAACTCCATTCATAAACATTGTTAAGTCAAAGTTTTTATACATAATATTTGAAAAAATTGCAGCAGAAACTCCACCAGCAGCGGCAGCAAGACAAGTTGTTACAAGTGTAAGCGAGGTTAATTCTGGATCAGCTGAAAGCACTGAACCACCATTAAATCCAAACCATCCAAGCCAAAGAATTAATACGCCAGCGGCAGCAAAAGGTATATTATGTCCTGGTATAGCTTGAGGGTTTCCCTCAGAATCAAATTTACCTTCCCGGGCACCAAGAAGATAAATAAATATGATTGCTGCCCATCCACCAACTGAGTGAACTAGTGTAGATCCAGCAAAATCATAAAAACCTAATGCATCAAGAAATCCGCCACCCCATTTCCATGAACCTATTATTGGATATACTAGTCCTACATATAAAATACCAAAAAGCATAAAGGCACTTAATTTAACTCTTTCGGCAACTGCACCTGAAACGATTGTGGCCGCGGTTGCAGCAAACATACCTTGAAAAAGGAAATCAGTCCACCAAGTGTAACCACCATCAGCATAATCTGTTGACATACCTCCCTCTGGCGCAGTAATTCCAAAACCAGCAAAACCAAATATGCCAGAGGAACCCTCTGCAAATCCGGGATACATCATGTTAAATCCAACAAGACAATATAAAAGAAGCCCCATTGTTATTACAAAAAAGTTTTTGAATAAAATATTTATTGTGTTTTTCTGTCTTGTAAGCCCTATCTCAAGGAAAGAAAATCCTAAATGCATAAAAAATACTAGACCAGTACAGACCATCATCCATACATTATTAGCTGTTAATAAAGTTGTTTCCATTTTTTTGATTGTTTAAGTTTAATTATTTTAAAGTTGACTTACCCTTTTCACCTGTTCGAATTCTGATAGCTTCCTCTACAGGAAGGATAAAAATTTTACCATCACCTACTAAATTAGTATTAGCAGCGCCAGTTATAGCTTTTATAGTTTTTTCAACAAAAGCATCACTAACAATTATAGAAAGGTGTCTTCGTTGAATATCTGAGGTGCTATATGTTATCCCTCTGTAAACATGTCCTTGTTTTTCATTTCCAACACCAGTTACATCCCAGTAGCTGAAAAAGTTTACTTCGACTGAATGAAGTGCATCTCTAACTTCACTAAATTTTGATTTACGGATAATTGCTTCTATTTTTTTCATGATTGTTTGATTTAATTTTCAAATTAAAAATCACTCAAAATACTCGTGAGTGAATATTTTAAAGTTTATAGTGATATTCCAAATACTAAATACATTTGATCTGCGTCTGGGTTATAAATTAAACTTCCTGATGCAGGTAGAGAAAAGTCTTCGGTAATCATAATATCCTTTCCATACCCTAAAGAAATTTCCATTAATCCCATATCTCCATCGGTTGTGTATAAGTCATCTCCTAATCCAACCGTTAGATCAACATCTCCAAGAGAAGTTCCTGCAGCAATATAGTTAGATCCTGCGTCGAAGAAAGTTGCATAAGTTAGAGCAATAGGGCCTAATTCTATACCTATAGTCCCTTCCCATCCACCTTCAGATGCCCAATATTCTATTGGAGTAACTGTACCAGGAGTCATATTGTCAGGAAAAACATAATTAGTTAATGTTAATCCAACAGGTCCAATTCCATAAGATGCATACAAATCAAGTTCATCAACTTGTCCGTCATTTGCATAAGCACCCCAGAAACCTATTTCAAAATCTCCTGTTGCATACGACATGTAAGGTTGAATAGAAGGACCATTTGAATATCCAGCACCTCTCCATACATATCTACTCATAATATCAGCACCAACATCGAATTGTGCTTTTACCTCTTGCATTGAGCTAAATAAAATTGTAACTATTAATGCAATTTTTAAAATTAATTTACTTAGATTTAAATTTTTCATAATTGTTAATTTGTGTTATTATTAATTATTGATTGTTGATTATTTCGTATTTTCTTTAGTCAAGCTTTGAAACCACCGCCTTCAAATCCACCAATTCCGTGCTCAGCTTCATCTAAACCGTTTTTCTCAACTTCTTCAGATACCCTTAAACCAAGATTCTACTAATGTAAAACCAGCTTGCATAAAAGATACAAGTATACCGGATAATAAGATCCAGAGTATTGTAAAATCGTCGTTGACTCCAGCAATACTTGTAGTATTTGTAAGTAAAAAGTTTAACATAATTATAATTTTTTGATTTGATCTCAAATATATATATGTTTTAAAATCGGCAATTATAACAAATCAAATATTTTTTTAACTTTTATAATATTGTAAATTTTTACACTAAATAATTATTAGCTCCACAAAAAATATATGCTAAAAATTAGAATTTGAAAAAATAAATCAAAATATATTAAATATTCATTTTGAAAACCAGAATCCAAAAAGCACTAGACCTATTCCAGTAAGTATGCTTGATAAAACATATACAAATAGTGTTAAAAAATATTCTGATTTAAAGAGCTGAAAGTTTTCTGAAGCAAAAGTTGAAAATGTCGTAAAACCTCCACAAAAACCGACAATAAGTATAGATGTAAGTGAATCTTTTAGGTATTCATTCTTATTTAAATAACCAAAAATCAATCCAATTAAAAAGCAACCAATCATATTGACGATAAAAGTAGACCATGGAAAATTATATGAATTATTTTTAAAAATAAAACTAATTAAATATCTTAAAACACTTCCAATTCCTCCTCCAATGAAAACAAAAAATAATTGTTTCATTAATTTAGTTTGATTGATTAAAATACTTTATTAAAAATAATGCAATAATACCTAGAATAAAAAATAAAAAAATCTTGTAGGTACCTTTATAATATACCTTGTGATTTTTTGAATCTTTTTTGTATGATATGATTATAATTAATGAAAAGAATACGATGAAGATTGTAGCAAAAATTATTTGTCCAAAACTAAACATTTGTGCTTGTTTTGATGCTAAATTAAAAAATCTAATTCAAATCTTAATAACTTGTAACAATTATAAAATAATAAAAATAATATTTTTAAGTATTTAATTAAATTTAAAAAATAATTTTAGTGAAATGATTAAAAAAGAATTAGTAGATGTAACAAAATTTCATAATGCATTTAAAATTAAAGTAAATGAAAATCCAACTGTTGAAATCGATAATGCATTAATTGAATTAAGATATAGGTTAATGCAGGAAGAAAACTCAGAGTATCTTGAAGCAGCAAAAAATAAGGATTTAATTGAAGTGGCTGATGCATTGGGTGATATGCTTTACATTCTTTGTGGCACTATATTAACTCATGGTTTACAATATAAAATAGAGGAGGTCTTCAATGAAATTCAAAGAAGTAATATGAGTAAACTTGGTAAAGATGGTAATCCAATATATAGAAACGATGGTAAAATAATGAAAGGACCAAACTATTTTAAACCTGACATTTACAAGATTTTAAAGTGATTTTTAAAATATTTTATATCTCCAATTAAAAATATCTTCAGATAGATTGTATTGAATTGAAATTATCTTTTCTTTTAAAAAATTGGAAATGGGATCTTGATTAATTGGAAGTATGTATTTTTTATTTCTAAATCCAAAACTTTTTATTGGATTAACTACAACTGCTGTTCCGCATCCGAACATTTCTTCTAGTGAATTATTTATTGAAGATTTAACTAATTCATCTACGCTTAAAGGGCGAACTTCAACTTTTAAACCAATAGATTTAGCTATTTCTAATATACTTTTTCTTGTTACACCATCTAAAATTGTATCACTTACAGGTGTAGTTATAAGCGTGTTATCTATTTTCACAAAAATATTCATAGTACCGGATTCTTCAATAAATTTATTTGTATTAGAATCAGTCCAAATTATTTGTTGGAATCCATCTTTAATTGCTAAAGATGTTGGATAAAATTGAGCAGCATAGTTACCTGCAGTTTTAGCATATCCAACTCCTCCTGGAGCGGCCCGACTGTATTTTTCTTCTATTTTAACATTTGTTTCACCAGAATAGTAAGATTTGGCTGGTGAACAAATAATCATAAACTTGTATCTATTTGAAGGAGACGCCTGGACTCCAGCTTGTGAGGCGAAAACAAAAGGTCTAATATATAGCGAGTTTCCAATGCCAGGTTTTATCCAATTTTTATCAATTTTAAGAAGTTTTTTTAAACCTTCTAAAAAAAATATTTTAGGAAACTCAGGAATTGATAAGCGAATTGCTGATTTATTTAATCTATTTAAATTTTCCTCTGGTCTAAATAACCATACTTGACCATTTTTATCTTTATAAGCTTTTAATCCTTCAAAAATTGCTTGACCATAATGAAATACACTTGTTGATGGGTCCATTTTTATAGGTTGATATGGAATAATTTTTGGTTCTTTCCATTCACCATTTTCAAAGTCACATTCAAACATGTGATCAGTAAAAACCTCACCAAAACTTAAATTACTAAAGTCAACAGAATTTATTGTAGTTGATTTACTTATTTGTACTTTCATGCTGTATTAATTATTTATAAAATTAAATATAATTGCTAATTAATTAAAGACAATTTGATTAAATAAATTTAAATTTTTAAAAAATTGAAAAAAAATGAAGAATTTATAAATTTCAAAAAAATTATTACTGCTGATGGAAGTCCTACTTTGTATTCAATTAATATTAACGAATATTATAAATCTAAACATGGTGCTTTAACAGAATCAAATTACGTGTTTTTAAATAATGGATTAGATTTTTGGAAAAAGAAAAATAATAAAAGTAAGTGTAGGATTTTTGAAATGGGATTTGGACTTGGTTTTAATGCTTATTCAACTTTAGTGTCGAATTCAATAAAAAACATGAACATCGAATATAATACTATTGAAGCTTTTCCAGTCGAATTTGAAGTCATTAAGAGTTTAAATTTTGATAATTATTCAAATAATATAATTGACTTGAATTTATTTTTAAAACTTCATTCTATTCCTTGGGGATTAAAAGTTAATTTTAACTCCTCTTTTAATATTTTTAAAATTAAAAGTAAAATTGAAAATTATAATTTTATAAATAAGTATGATGTTATCTTTTATGATGCATTTGGATATAGAGTTCAGCCTGAGCTTTGGAGAGAGAATACTTTAGAGCCTTTGCTGAAATCATTAAACTCGAATGGTGTTTTTGTAACTTACTCTAGTAAAGGGAGTGTAAAGCGAATATTAGAGTCAAAGGGGTTTAGTGTTAAAAAAATAAAAGGTCCTCCTGGTAAAAGGGAGATGTTGAGAGCTTATAAACGTAAAGTATAACTATTTATAAAAATGAGAATATTAGTAGCTGGAGCAACAGGAATAATTGGTAAATCTTTGATAGGTAAATTCATAAAATCTGGTTATTTAATTTCATATTTAACAACTAGTCAAAGTAAAATTAATTTCTTTAATAATGCGAAAGGTTATTTTTGGGACCCTTCTAAAGGTTATATTGATACTAATTGTTTTAATGATGTTACATGTATAATTAATCTATCTGGTCATTCGGTTTCTAATATTTGGACTAGAAAAAATAAAGAGAAAATTATTGATAGTAGGATTATTTCGACTAAATTATTATTTAATAATATTAAATTAAAAAAAAATAATTTGAAAATTGTAAATTATATTTCTGCCTCAGCGATTGGATGTTATCAATCATCAATGAATAAAATTTATGATGAAAAAAGTGAAACGCATAAAAATTCTTTTTTGCAAAAACTAGTTTTTGAATGGGAAAATGAAGCTAGTAAATTTAACTTAATTGGTTGTAATGTATCATTAATAAGAATTGGACTCGTTCTTTCTAAAAGTGGTGGTGTACTTAGACCATTGAAATTATTTTCAAACTTTGGGCTAGGAACTGCTTTTGGAAGTGGAAATCAATTTCAGTCTTGGATCCACCTAGAGGATTTAGCTTCAATATTTTTATTTATTGTTGAAAATAAATTAGGCGGAATATATAACGCTGTCGCTCCAAATCCAGTTTCTCAAAAAGAACTTTTGAAATCAATTTCAAAAAGATTAAACCGTCCATTTTTACTTCCTTCAATTCCATCATTTATTTTAAAGAAGTTAATTGGAGAAATGAGTACATTGGTTTTGGATAGCCAAAATGTATCATCTTCAAAAATTGTTAAAAAAGGTTTTAATTTTAAACACCCTTATCTAAAAATGGCATTAAAAGATTTATTTTAATTTATATTTTCAGACAATTTGGCAATGTTTTAATAAATGGCAAAAATTTTGATATATAAATTTTATTAATAATTTAAATATGAGTAAAAAGCTTGTAAAAAAAAAATCAGATAAAACACCCAAAAAGGCACCTTTAAAAAAAACTTCTCCGGCCGCAAATCTCAAAAGTTTAACTGATCAACTTGATGAAGAAAAGCAAAAATTTATACGTTTATTTGCAGAATTTGAGAATTATAAAAAAAGAACATCTAAAGAGCGTATTGATTTATTCAAAACAGCTAAAAAGGACCTTATGATTTCTATTCTTCCAGTAAAGGACGACTTTGATAGAGCATTTAAAGAGATTTATAAAAATAAAAACAACTCTGATTTTGAGGGTTTTATATTAATTCATAGCAAGTTTAATGAGGTTTTAAAGAAAAATGGATTATTAGAAATTGAGGATTTAATTGGCTCTTCATTCAACTCTGAAGTTCATGAGGCAATTTCTCAAATACCTTGCGATAAGAAAGATAAAGGAAAAATAATTGAAGTCATTGAGAAGGGTTATAGCTTAGGAGATAAGATTATTAGATTCCCTAAAGTGATTATTGGGAATTAGAATTAAATTTTTATGAAATGAAAAAAGATTTTTATGAAATTTTAGGTATTTCAAAAAGTGCAAGCCCATCCGAAATTAAGAAGGCCTACAGGCAAAAAGCTATTAAATATCATCCTGATAAAAATCCTGGTGACAAGAATGCTGAGTTAGAATTTAAAAAAGCTGCTGAAGCATATGAAGTTCTTAGTGACCCAAATAAAAAATCTAAATATGATCAGTTTGGTCATGCTGCATTTGAAGGAGGTCAAGGTTTTGGAGGGGGAAGTATGAATATGGACGATATATTTAGTCAATTCGGAGATATT
>CESO01036465.1_pt1 | contig 24803 bp, 37 predicted proteins | sample 356341 | NCBI WGS metagenome assembly CESO01 (sample SAMEA2621812, study PRJEB7988) | marine metagenome | biome: marine biome (ENVO:00000447); feature: deep chlorophyll maximum layer (ENVO:xxxxxxxx); material: "saline water (ENVO:00002010), including plankton (ENVO:xxxxxxxx)" | depth 35 m | reverse complement strand
TTACCTATTTGCTCTTTGTTTTGATGTACTCAAGGTATCAAAGCGCAGTGTTAACGCAGAAAAAGGATGGGGCTCTATTTCCTTAAAGTAATTTATTTTTTTGAGCAATAGCGATTAGAGGTGAAGCCATATTAAAACAATACCAGGCGTCAAACTTGGTACCGCTTTAATATGGTGATCGGGATGGGTTATGGGTTAAACGAAAATAACGCCTTTATTGCTTAAATGAGATCTTAAATAGAGGTTCTTAGAGTCTTTGTTTGTAGCAATAGCTGAGACGCTATTTTGAATTTTCCAGCTTATTTTGTTCTGATCTAACTTTTCCGCCCACCAGCTGAAGTTATCAGCGTTACTATTATGGAAAACGTTGAAACAATGATTGAAAAAGTCTACTAATAATTTATATTGCTCTTCTGTAATACGCATAACTAACAACCCTGATTAAATAAAATATAGTTATAACCTTTTTCACTTAATGCCTGTAACTGCTCACCAACCCCTGCTGGTGGAGGTGAATCTTGCATATAACCCTCTAGCATTGCCAAGTTAAATATATGGTCGTACACGCCTGACTCACCATTATCTTTGCACGGGTATGAACTGTGTTTTACAACCCAGCAAATCGCGGGTTCATCACTTGGGTTGTCATACTCATCACTTACGCCAACAAGCTCTGAATACTCCATATCTAGAAGTAAGAATGTATTTTTATTTTTTGATCGCTTTGTCATTAATATCGACCTTTGCATAATTTCAAAATGGAATAATTGTGCAGCCCTTTATAGACTGCACAACGCTTTATAGTGCTTTAATATGGATATGAACAACCCACACATCGAACGCTCCATCTTCTTTGTAGAATTCGATATCAGCTTTAAAATTTTCTATTTTATTTTCTGTATAGCTAAAAACCTGATCGAGTGCTTTTTTAAGCTCTTTAGCGGCATCAGGATCATTGAACTTTAAATTAACGCGACCAAGATGAGCATATACGTACATTATTTTTTCTTCAGCTGCGGTTATAAAAGGTTCAAGTAGTTTAATAAACTTCTTGGCGGGTTCACCTATAACTAATTCACCTGAACTGCTTATATCAACTGCATAAAGCCCTTTAGGGTCATCTATTCGGTGTCCATTTTCATCAGTAGTATGGGGGCGGAAAGTTCGCAGGTTTTTATAGCCATAAGAACGCGCAAGCTCTTTCACATGGTTGCACTCATCCAGTGTGTTTGCATAAACCCAAAAAGATGAAGGGCCGATATGACAGCTAACATTGCGACTATCAAAGTGTTCCGAAATGATTTGCTGATAAATGCTTTCGTTATGCTCGCACACTTGCTCCACTTTCTCTTTAGAGCTATAGCGTGGTAAATCCATAATGCCCTGTACATTTTTTAGCTTATTTTTTAACATATTAATCTCTCCCGATGTTTGTTAGAGATAATGTATATGTTTTGGGGTAACGTGCAGATAAAGAAAGGGTATTACTAATGGGGGGTTAATGCCCTCAAGTTTATAATTACCAAGGAGCGATAGCGACTAATGGAAACAATTGCTGCAGATGAGCCTGCAGCAATTATTAAACTATAACTTCAAGTAGAAAACACCGGTACCAAGACAGATCACCTCATGATAAGCAATTAGCTCTGAATTTAAGTGGTACGCTTCACCATACTCATGACAGTCAACAAATGAAAAATCCGATGCAAAGCGAGCTAGTGATGATAAAAACGCATTATACTCACTCTCAGAGACTGCAGTAAGCGATGAAAGCTTAGGCTTAATATCTTCGTGCGATATCATAGAAATTGTATCTAGCTTTTGAATAGTAAAGCTAAGGTCTGTTTTTGAGCCATTTAAAAACTCACCAAACCAAAACATAACATCTTGCCCATCTAATTCTGATGGGGTAAAGCGCCCTTCAATATGGCCATCCTCAGCATCTATGATAGTAATTTCAGCCGTAGATGTTTCACTTGTTGTTGACTTGCATGTTACGTGGATTGTTTTGTTACTCATAAATCACCTGTTATTAATAAGTTTGCCTATGATTTAAAGTAACACTTCGAGCGGTTTGTACAGATAAAGGCAGGGAAGCCATTTACTTATCCTTAAATAAATGGCTTCATTTGATGATTAAAGTTTCGGTTCGGTAATATAGTAATAGAATGACTCTTGAAGTGAGGGGAAACCTGCTCTAACATTTCTTTAGTAACGATTAGGGTACTTCTTTAATACGTGTAATTTCATTTTAATTTCCTTTCATATGCTCTTAGTGTAAAACCACTATATACACGAGGATGCCTGCGACATAAAAAAGACAGTACATCAAAAAAGCCGGTTGTGATGAACCGGCCATTTTAATTTGATGCAAACAAGCCACCAGCGGTACTACCCTGTAATACGAATAATGATTTCTTCATCACCAGTAAGGGCTGGTGGCTTATCGTTTACCTCTCTCGCTCTACTAATGCAAGCTTTCACACCTGCCTGGTGCTGATCATCAACAAGTGTTAAATAACCATCTTCAAATGATGTTTGTGATTTATTTAATGCTTGAAGCATCTATTTACTCACCATATTCACAATTAGAAGGTGAAATATTAATATGTGTAACTTCGCCACGTAAAAAGCCTATTTCAATTCCTGATAAGTTTTTGCAGTTAGTTAATGACCGTATTTTAGAAGCGCTAGCTTTACTAATTAGTTTCTTTTCAGTCAAAGAACCTAAGTCCAATGCAAGTGGTATCATGCCAGAGTTTGGGTTTTCACTTTGGGCAGCGTTTTCAATTTCTGCCATCAAATCTTCGTTACTAACCAAACTATCAATGGCCGGTGATGGGGAGCACGCTGTCAGAAATAAAAGCAAACCCACTAATGCAACTCTATTTTTCATTTTAAAACCTTACTTAGTCTAATTTCCATACTGGGGTGAACTCAGGGGCGCTTTGTGCGTCCTCTTTTAACATTGTTAACGTAGAGCCATCATCAAACTGGTATTCAACGCCTATAGATTCGAAAGGGCTCGTAATCGGCTCACCGCTTTCTGTTACGTGTCCACCAGCAACAATCTTATTGGTAGTGTTTTTTTCGATAAAAGTAATCATATTTGGCGTCATCTGTATTTAATCTCCTGTCAAAGTTGATGTCTTTGGCCCTAGCCATAAAAACATAATCAAACTGGAACCGCTCACTACGACTGATAATGACATTTTCAGCCAATCAGTGGAAATTAGAGGGTCAATCAAACTTGAATAAATATCGGTCGTTGGGAACATCATAACGATCAATACAGAAGTTAAAAGTAAGAAAAACCGTATTGTCACATAGCTTTTTCTGGCAGGCATACCTACCCCCTTGTTAATTAATTTTTAGAGTGTGACGTTTTGTTTCGGCAACTTCAGGTCTAAAACCCCCTACAGATTCGCAAGATTCAGCCTTTACGGGCTTGTGATGCTCGGGGCATACTGCATCGCTTTCACAAGCGCTTAACCATGTGTCGTTGTAGAAAGAACACCCGCACTGGTAAACGACTATAACGCGTTCGTAATGTGGTATTCTTGATGCTTCATCTATCGCTAATCGTTTAGTCATTCTAATCCTCACTCGCAATTTTTCGTGAAAGCTCTTGATGGGCTTTGGCTGCATTTTCTTTTGAACCGAATTTGACCCATGTAGCTAAATCCCCAGAAGATGCTTTAAATACAAAATAGTTAACAAACAACGTTTAAGTCAATCATGTTTAATCCTACCTTATAAATCTGAGTTCATTTGGCGGTCGCGCCAAGTAAAGTAAGCTTTTGCAAATAGCACACTGATAAATACTGCAACAGCAAAGTTGAATATAGCCATGGTTAAAAAATCTAATCGTATTTTAAATATTAAGGTTTCTATTACCCATAATAGCAGTACAAACATAGGAGTTAATAGGCTGGTTAATAGTACGTATCTGTTCATTGTAATCCTTATAAAACTTCTTTAAATATTATGAATGCTAATAACATAACAAGAACAACGGCCACATGTTTTTGTTCTTTCCAATAAAGCTTCAGTAAAGACTCTCCTGGCCTTTTGATTAGCAATAGGCTTGGTAATTTCTTACCACTCAAAACACGGTTAAATACATCTAACGATTGCGCGTATTTATCACCAGGGTAATTCTCCAACAAAGCGTTTCTGGCCACCGTTTCAGATAGCTCATCGCTTCTTACCATTTCTGCTAATTTTCTTGCTAGGAGAACTGACCCCTTGTATGGATCATTGGCATCTACTTCAACGCCCAAAATAGTCTGGACTCCACTCATGTTTTTATTACCCTTAGTCATTTCAATCCTCTTTAACATCAGCTGGCTCGCAATCCATTTTTTGAACTACTAACTGTGGTTGTGAGTCTGGGATTTCTCTATATCTAGAAATAACAGCGCACTCTAACGTGCCAATTACAACAACGGTAGCAAATGTACCATCACCGTTTGCTTTAGAATCTTTCACATAGCTCAATGCAGTGGATGCAAAACCCCGTGCAAACGAAGCATGTGCCGTATTATTTTTTTCGTGTGCATAAGATGAACACGTAATCAGTAAAACGAAAATAAATGTTAATTTTTGAAGCATGGTTCTATTCCCACATTAAAGATGCAGAGTTACAAGGTAAGTCTGAAGAACGAAATATAAAATCTCCAAAGCGACTTGCTTGCTCTTGGAAGTGCTCAATATCTGAATTATCAACGCAAAACTTTAACCCTATAAGTCTTTGCTGGTACGTATTTTTGGGTTGGTCAAGCTCTCTCTTAAGTGCTTCTGCCGATTTTACTGATACAGGAATTTGGGGATAAAAGCTCACAGCACAACCATACTTTCTCCCCAAGCGCCCCAACTCTAAAACATCTGCACCACCTTCAGGGTAATCAAGTTGAACCCGTTTATGAATATCACGCTCTATTGCATGAATAGCTGCATCTTTTGAATCCACTCTAAAAAATAAATTATTCATTTTCCTCTCTTGATTTAGTGGCCATTATTTATTAGCTAATTGGTTGTATTTCAAAACCAAAGATTTAAACCATTCCAAGGGCATATCACCAGGATCACACCCCTCTTCCAGAAATTCTGAATGATGTGCGTACTTAGAAAGCTGTTTACCTGCTTTGTCTCCTTCACAAAGCGCAACTAGTGTATATCCTAATGAATGTAACCAGCTTTTTAAATGCTTTGGATTGCTAGTTAGCAACCCTAGGGCGTTAACTCCCAACAAGTGTAAAGGAGCGACATCAAAAACCCCCTCAGCTACGAAGCAAAGTTTATCTGTCTTATTTAATCGCTCAACACCAAAAGCAGCAAGCTTAGCTTTATCGTTTACTTTACCAGTATAAGTAAAATACTTTTGTTCAGAAGGTTTTAAGCCTTGGTTTTTTGGGGCGCCAGGTTTGTATTGTTGATACCCAACCATTTGCCCTGAAAGGTTCCACAACGGGAATGTAACCGTCCCACTAGTTTCGTCAACAAGTACACCACTGTATAACGATTGGTCAAAATTGCGGTTACAAAGGTGCTCTGTAAGTTTCATTTAAAAGTCCATATTTATTAAAGTTCTATCCAGTATAAAAGATTAAAAATAACGCACAGATAAAGAGCTATTAATATACATTTTTAACTTACCTGCTGCTGGTGGGCACTCTATGTATAAACGTTATGTGCTTTGTTGTTAAGAAAAGCGTAAGGTATCGGTTTGGTTTTTAGTGCTGTTTGCTTTCCGTCCTTTTCAAACTCGCTATAAAAAGAAAACGTATCTGTTATAGGGTTAAAAGAAATACCTTGCACCCCTACATTTATTTTTTGCTGCTCCATCAATAACTCAATTTTTTTTATGTTAGTTTCACTTAAAACAGTTACCCCACATTCAAAGTCTAAATCCAGAGAACCCAGACTTGACCAGCAGCTTCTTTTAAATTTCAGGGTCGTTTCACATTCACACAAATTAAATGCAATAGCTTTAAGCTCTTTAATGTAGATAGAAAGTTCATCGTCAAGCGCCAAAAACAAGAAATGGTTAAAGGTGTCGTTACTAGCTGTAAAGGCAGAGGTAATGATGTATTTCATAATTTAACCTTATATTTTGTATAAGGCTAAAGTATCGATCCATTAGAGCTCTAGCAATTTAAAAGTGATTATTTATTAAAATGTTAAAGCGTTTACACTCGCATACACCTTGCTATTTATAAATTACATCAATACTGCTTTCAAAAATTGCGTTCGTATCTACGACATTTACAGTATCGCTAGCTATATGACAGTGATTTTGTTGACTTAGAACATCTAAAACATCTTGCTCAGAATCTACTTCTTTCATTACCTTAAGCCAAGCACTTTCAGGCACGTTGATCACAATGTCCCTTTCAATAATCGCATTCGTTCGAGTGTATTTATGGATCTCTATTAAATCAGACGTTTCACTGCGTTTATTATATTCTTCAAAAATGGCGCCCACAGTGACCTCTATGGCTTCCAAAAATGAAGGGGTGCAAACATCAATGCCTGCTTTAAAAGAGGCGCATATCATCGTTTCCAACGCCCTAACAGCACCTAAGTACACGGGGTCTGTGTTATTGCTTGTAGTTAAGTCTGATTTTATTGTTATATCGCCATCATCTTGTGAGCCAGAGATAACAAAACCATGGACGTTTAATTCTAAATATTTCATATGAACCCTTAAATTATTAACACAAATAATGACATTTCTATTTGATTTTTTTTCAATGCAAGTATCCTATAAGTATCAAAGCTGGCTTATTTATTTTGCTTTCGCACGCACTCAACCAGCTTTGAGGCGCAAGGGGTCGGAGCCTTGCGCCAAACTCAACTACAGGTATTAATACTTCTCTCAATTTTTAAACTTATACCACCAGCAAGATATGCTTACTCGTTTAGATAACTACGGTACTAAAAAAAGAAAACCCAGCATTAAAAGTACGATCAAAAACCCCGCCATTAAGACGGGGTGTATATTAGTGCGGGTAAAAGCTCAAACCGGCTAAAATATACTTAATTGCGGATCACTTTTGGCGAGCTCTTGGGATGCGCAAATTACATCACTTTCATTAATAGAGTGAGCATCGTAATAGTCTTCAGGAACAATGTGATTGGCCGTTAGATAATTAATAACTTGTGCAACTTTGCTTTGCTTATGTAGCCTATATATTTGGCTCTGTGGCGCTTTAATTACACCTAAATTGATCATATCTTTTAGAATAACTGTGGGACAAACCCCTTTTTTTAATGCATTCCCCTCTAAATATCGTGGAAATATTTCCTCAACATACTCCCAGGCCATACCATTTTCACCGATGTTGAATTTTTTTGAATTACTAAAAGGTGTAGTTAAGAACTCTCCATGATTACTCGACACCCTATGCGCTGACTGAAGCTTATTTTCTTCTTCATCGGTCATCAGCCCTTTTGCACCGATGCGAGTTATTGCTTCGCCTATGTCAAAGTACTGTTTCTCTGGACTGACTGGCATAGGTTGTGGTTCAACGTATTCCGTTGAAGGTATAAAGTAGCGATTACCATTGGTATGTACGTCATGCCATGCTTTAATTGCTTGTCCAGGTGTAACCTCCCCTCCCTCTCTTGCAAAATAAAATTGAATGGCAACAATGCTTGGATAATCTATTAACTGAAACTTTGGCTCTTCACCTTCACGGTCTGCTCTTTCAGCCTCTAAAGCATCAATTGTTAATGCGAACTGAAGTAGCTTGATGCGATATTCAATTGAGTAATCATTGAACGAGAGCTTTATGAATTTATCATCACGTAGTTTTTTACTATAACGAGCTCGGGTTAATTCTAAATCGTTTAATGTGTTAAACATATAATTACGAAGATCTAAAATACCGGCCATATAACCATACTTTTCTTTAGAAGTTTCAATCTGATTTTTTAAGCTATGGTCTTCTTTAACTAAGCTACACATAGTACACCCAAATCTTGACGAACAAGGCTTACTGTTTGCCGTTGAGTTACCTACAAGCACATCACAGGCACCAGAGTTACCTGCAGAATAGTGCTGCCTCAAATCTCTTGTCAGGTTTTCACCAAACGACTCGACTACACCGTCTTCAATACTATTTATAAGCCCCCAGACATCACTTAGCGTCCAGTCTTTTATTGGAGCCAGCTTATAACCCATATCTGTTACTGTTAATGTATCAATAGTTTCGTTTCGCTTATCTAACGCCGCAGCGCGTGATTTTGACTCCTCAGATCTACTACCTGACAGGTTCAACAACTTATCGGTTTGATACTTGTCCTTTAATTTTTTTGTAAAGTCTATGAGTGGGGTAATTTTCCAATCTGAAGTGCACTGCCGCCTTCCTATCTGATTCGTCATCGTTCGTAAAATAAGGCCACGGCCGATATATTGAACCAGTGGACGTGATTGGGTGCGTGGTTTTATGAAAGTGGATACAACTGGCAAGTTGAACTCTTCCCCATATGATTCAAAAGCTAAATGACAGTCTTGTAAAAATGCCATTATTTCAAAGTTATCGATTGTTGTATCAACAGTTGTGATGTGTAGAGGGCGAACGTTTGGATTGATTTGTATTGCAAGCTTAAGTGCTTCAATGGCGCAATGAGCAACACAAAAAGAATCTTTGCCTGATATGCCTAGATTTATAGTAAACCCCTTAATCATGAAGTTTTTTATTGTGTTGATGGTTTTTTCTAATTTAGACATTTTGTAAGCTACCTTGTGTTATTTAAACTAAACACAAGGTAGCAATTAAGTGGATATGAGCAGAAAAAGACTATATTGGTAGGACTTATGCGAGTGGTGGTATCGTAAAGTTCCAAACTACTCTATTTGGCCAGCGGTTTTTTATTCCCTCAATAACCTTTTTGTAATCAGAACCTAAGACTACACTTGAGTAAACTTTACTGCCATCATCTGAAAATCCTTCGAATTTACGGAGTTCGAATACGCCAGCGTCACCACAGTGATACAGATAATATTTAGCTTCTACTTCAAATAAACCAACCATGTATTCATTTTGCGTAACAAGCTCTATATCGCCATCGTCAGTGCTAAACAAGTGTTTAACGCTATATGAGCCTTTGATTGGAGTACTAGTAACACTGCAGTTATAACCCTCACCACCAAGTGCTTCTATTTGACTTGAAAGACTGCGGGTTAACAATGATTCTGCTGAGACTGATTTGATTAATTCTGCCATTGTATTTAATTCCTTAAGTTTAATTATCAAGCTGATGTAACTTAAGGTATCAATCTAAAATTAAACTGCAGGAAAAGTCGGTACCACAAAGTTGGTACCGGTAGAAAGGCCACTATCCTAAAACTCATGTATTTATTGTTTCAACTCTTTTGACTAACACGGTTAGTTAACAGTGCATTATCCATATCAATAACATGAGTAGGCTCCTGTTCGTTTATATCTGCGTAAATAACAATTCTTAACATATCGTTGTAACATTCGAAGTAAACTGGAGTTCCTTTATGGCCGTCAAAGTAGTCACCGTAGCCATCAAAGCTGAACCCAACTCCATTGTCATGTATATAGCTACCTCTTAGCTCGCCCCCTGTTTCATTGTCAGGCACGAATATTTTTTGTTCTTGAAATGGTAATATATTTGTGGGCTCTGATGGTTTACTACCGTTTAATATTGCTAATTGCTCTTGCCAGGTGGGGACTTTACTATCACGTAATAATGTTAAGTACTCTTGAGTATTAAATTTTGGGTTAATCAGATTTGCCATTACATCATCAATATTCACTGAATTTAAAGTTGTGATGTCATCTAACTTAGTGGTCTTACAATGCCCTTTCACATCTATACGGTTAAATATACCACCCGCATTAACTATTACATCAGCATCAATGTAAGCGTGCCATTGCATATTGAATGGAACTTGGTTATCAATTAGATGCGCCACAAGGTTGCACTTCTTCGGAGCTTCACTAAAGTATTTAATTAATGAGGAATCACCATCTATCTCAACACTATCAGTTTTAATCGGGCAATTGTTTTTAATATAAGTTTCGAAATCTACTGTTCTAAGTTTTAAAGCTATCTGAGTTATATTTTTCATTGGTTACCTTTAATCTAAATTACATTTGTAGCTAAGGTAACTAATTGCTGGTGGCTTTCAGAAAAAGTGCCAATATAAGGTTAATATATAAAGGTTAAAATGGTTAAATAATAAGGAATAGGGTTAAGGCCCTTTTTAATCATGATAGATGATTGAATAATAAGGTTTTATTTGAAATACGCAGATCGCCTTTCCCCGAGGTACAGATCACGATTACCTCTCTTCCAGATCATGATTACCCGACTAAATTTTATTTTTGCACCAACTTATCAACAACTTACGAACAAAACGGCTTTATTTTATATCGGTGAGATCTGATCTCACCGATATAAAAGGTGCTCTTTATCCACAATTATGGAATTTGTCTAGCGTGTTTATACTCAAAATAGGCTAAAGATCAAGTCTACCCGATATACAGATCACATCTACCCCATTTAAACCTGTGTTATCCACAACCATCTACAATTAAAAGAGGCTGATATAAGGCATTATTTGCCGGATAGAGATCACATTTCCCCTATATAAAAGCCAACTTATATCTCTCTGGATAACACACACAGATCAGGTTTCCCCTATATAAAAGCCAACTTATATTTCTCTGGATAATACACACAGATCAGGTTTCCCCTATATTGCAATTAACTTGGGTAACCAACGAGAACCCCTGTACAGATCGGATTTCCCCTATTTACTGGCTAAATAGTAATGGCAATTAAAACAATAAGTCACATTTCCCCGATATAAATGAAGTGAACAGGTCAATTTTCCCCGAATAAAACAGTCAATCTAACGTTAATTGGTTAAAATATTAAGCTATTGCAGCCCTAATGAAGATTACAGATCACGTTTCCCCTATTAAAATAAGTGTTCTGAATCAAATTTCCCCGAATAAATGTGTGATTGTGCATCTCATAGTATACAAAATCGCACAAAGCTCTGATTTAAATGACCAGATCAATTTTCCCCGAATAATAATGCAAGCAATCTAAAAAACTTAAGAAGTATAGCTAAGCGAATGCAAGTCAACTTTCCCCGAATTCTTAGTTTATTTTTTATCACGTTGGGACAAAATTCCCCGAATTAAACCGAATAAGCGCTATGCAAACCCTAAGAAGAATAGAAATTAACACATAAGTTCGTTTTTAATTATTTCATGGATCGAGTTTACCCGAATTAAAAAGGTGTAGAGATCGAGTTTACCCGAATTAAAAAGGTGCAGAGATCGAGTTTACCCGAATTAAAATTGTTATTTGACCGGTGTTGTATGAACATTTAATTGCTTAAGTTATTATAATATTCAAATAAGAAAAAGAGATAACCCTTGTGAATGATAATCTGTCTATTTCTAATCTGCCTGATAGCTTAAAGAACGAGGTTTCAACCATTTCTGATGTCAGAGAGGTTGAGCATTTGACCCTGTTCGTAGATAACATAGCGACTGAATTAAAAATTGGTAACGCAATATCAAATAGTTTCCAAGCTTATGATTTGTGGTCACGCTTTATGCGCAACAATAGAAAGCAAATGCCCATGAGTGAGAGCCCAAGCAAAGTTATTGTTGATAGGGATATTTCAGAAAAGATTGAGGGCGTTACATATTCAGGTAAGCTTGGGATTTCACCCGCTTTACTAAGGGGTGAGAAAGAAGATATTTTAGCTTGGCCATCCGACCGCGAAGAGAAAGTAGAACGTGCATTAATTAGGCTTGCTAGCCAAGGTAAAATAGCAAAAATATCAGGAAAGATGGGGAGCCGTTATGCTGTGTATTTTACGTTTTCCGAGCTCATTAAAGAATTAAAGTCAGTTTATCAATCTTTAAACCACAAAGAGCTCAAAGATTCTTTACTTATTTTGAAAGGGGCTGAGTTATCATTGAGGTACCAGGCCGTGAGTGAAGATGGTGAAGTACTTGAAAAAAATGAAGTCTTAATGAATTACTTAAGCGCAATTCACTTTTCGACTGGGCGGGGCCGTTCAAACGTTCGCTGTGTAGCAGTATTGAATGAATTGATGTCACAGCAAATTGAGTCGTTTGAGTACAAAAGCTATTACTACAATAGAACCCAGTCGTTCAAACGTTCTCTATCTATATGGTTGTCATTCCGTTTATACAGAATGTTTAGGTATGCAAGCCCATCACATACGCATCACTTCAGCTTAGTTAAAACAATGGTTAAATATGGTTCTATTGATAGCGATAAAGACGTTAATAAGCGACTTGTGGCTTTAAGAAGAGATATGACAGCGACTATGAAAGACCTTAAGGGTGCTGAAATAATAAAAGATTACACGATCTTGAATATAAAAGACGATGAAGGCGTAATTGTTGATTATAAATACACGCTTTATCCAACAGATAAATTTTGTGAAGAAATTATTGAGCTTAATAAACATTCTGTAAGGATTGGTGTGAAAGCTAAGAAGATAATGGGTGAGTCAACAGATTTATAAGTTAATCAATAAGTGAAGTTAGGTGAATAGAAAGACTAACTTCACTTTATTGTGCAGTATAAAATAGAACTCTTAATACATACTAGCTATATCTACTTCGTTTAATTTATCTTTTATTGAATGGCGCTCTACCCAGGCCTCCCCTTTCGTGGCAATCGCATACTTAACCAACTCATCTGCAGTAGGAATATACAAAAGATTATCGGGAATTGGCCCAACATAACCACAGTGCTTAGCGCGGAATTTTACGGCTTCTAAGAATGCATGTTTAATACCGTGCGTAAAGGGTGATAGTGATTGTGTAATATTTTGACCGGTATCATCATCTTTATAAACGCCTCTGATAAATATAACGCCATTATCATTGTAATGAATAAGAACACCGGAGAATTCAAGGTAACGACCAGAACCTTTAGTAACACTATTATCTAATATGTCACCAAGGCTTAATTTGTTACCCAAGCTGATGCTTTTATCAAAAGGGCTCGCTTTATGTATTGATTGAAGTAAATCACTAGTAAATCGAATTCTGGCGTTATCGTTCCGTATTTTTCCTCGTGTTTTTGCAGGAGCCATCAAACGACCTCCTGTTTAAAAACTAAATCTCCAACAGCCATTTGATGCTCGAAGCTATTAATATTGTTTTTTATTAATTGCATAAGTAACGTTTCTGTTTGCGATTCTCGCTTAACATGAATTTCGAATGAAACCTTTTTATCATCTAAAAAGGAACCTGAAATACGGGTATGACCTTTAAAATCATTTCCAACCTCTGAAATACTGGTTATGAGCGTTTCGCCACCTATTGGATTCAATGTCTCACTTTTAAGTAAGTGAGTAAGCTCTTGCAAATCAGGCCCCGATTTGATTGAAAAATCTGTATTCATAATGCACCTTTGTAGTTGTTTAGTTCACTTTCAAGGTATCAAGCTGAAAAACTAAATCAGAAAAAGTAAGGGTACTAACCTCTTTAAAATCAATTGCCTTTTGAGATTAAATTCAAAAGATGCAATGCTAATTCATAAAAATACATGTCTGAATCATCTGGGGCATCACCAGGGCGTGAGGCTTTTTCAAAGCCACCAGCGCTTAACATATGTTGTTGCTCTACATAATTAAAATGTTGTTCATTTGATGGGGAGAAATGATTAATGCTTGTAATTAAACACCGGCCAAAGCGCTGCTTAATATCATCTAGGTCTTCGAATAGGCCAAACGCATCCAAAAAGTATTTATTACCGGCAATTACTACTGAGTGGATATAATGAACTGGGTTATTACATTCATCAGTTAGTACTAACCCAGTTGGTTTTATATTTTTAGGTAAGGCTGTAGAAAGAGCGTTAAACATTGTTAAGCAATGGCTATAAGCAAACAATTCCTTAAAATGAACCTCCCCTACAAATGTATATGATACTTTTGGGTTTTGATTGACTGTTTCCGTTAACTTATCCAAAACTATACTTAATTTTTTTCTAAGCTTTTTTTTGTTGTCATAAGGAATTGAACGTGGCAAATATACGCCATGGTGATTTGTTAACTCTTGAGTGCTGCAGTTACTGTTTGATTGCATTTCTAACAAAGCCTACTTATTTACTGATAGCAAGAAATTAGCAGTAAGAGCATCATCAAACGATATAATGTGGGTTTCTGGGACTTTTAATGGACAAAACTTTGATATATTGCTTAAAGAGGTAATTATGATAGATTAAAACTATAATCCCATTTCATGTTGTAAACCTAGTTTACACGCGAACGATAGTGAGTATATTTATTGATTAAATTATTTTATTTACGATAGTGAATAAAATAAGACTTAACCACCATTAGTTAGGCGGTTAAGTTGAGTGCTTCAAGAAAGTCAATTGTACTTTCATCGCGCTTTGTGTTTTTACCACCAACAGCTTTCTTTGCAGCCATTCGTTTTTCTGCTTTAGCATCTTTACGTTGCTTTTCCTCAAGCTTGTATTGGACTCTGAGAGCCTTAAGACGATTAACGTGCTGCTGCACTTTAAGCTCATCAAATGGCGCGCCTACCTTATCATTTAGCGGTACAGGGATGAATACAGTGCATTTGTAAGGCATTACTGCACGTTTGTTGTTGTTTTTTGTGCATGACGTTACTTTCCCACCACCAAGTGACGTACCTTTAGCCAATTCGCGGTCAGTGTGAATGGTTTTAGCCTTACCGAACATCGTGTGGTCAACCACTCTTTCAAGAGCTATCATTTCATGATAGTGATCTGTGTAGTTTGCAGCAGCGTTTCGCAGGTCGTTTAAACTAGCCATTATACAAAACTTACAACTTAAACGTGAGTTACCATTCGTGCCTCCCTCTGGGCGATCACCGTATGCCTTGTGTGGTACTTGGCCTGCATTTTTTATTTCTTCGTATACATCACGCTCAGAGTAGTGAAATATTGGCATCCAATCAAAAACAGTGCGGTTACCGGTTTTTAGTGTTAGCGCTTTATTAACCCAAAGAGGGTTTTTCATCGCCCTACCCGTGCTCTCTTCAGAACGCAAGCCTGAGACGTTAAAGCCAATTGTGTAACCATTCTCTTTCATATAAGCGCGTATAAACTGAAATATAGGGTTCGTTTTTAGATCACTTGTACACTGCCGGTATTTAGCAGCAGGGAACATACCGCGCAGTAACACCATTCCAATAAAATCTTTGTATTTGTTTCTTACAACATTGAGTTTGTGTTCTATTGTCTGGTTAATGTGGTGTATAACGCCATCATGCTCAACTACACCCAGATCAGCGTGCACAACAATTATCTTATTTTTTGGTACTATACTTAATACTTTCAGATACATAGCCTGAGAATCTTTGCCAGAACTTGTACTCAAAATGAAGATCGCCTTCGGATTTTTGATGTGGAACTTAACAATTTCCTCACGCTCAGCCACACACTCATCGTTGAGCTTGTTCGCACCATTGATATCAAATAAATCAGCATTCTTACACATAAGTAACTCCCCCTTGACTATGTAACTAAGGTACCAGGAGGCGCTAATGATGCAGAAAAAGGCTTTTAGAAAAGTTACACCCCTTAAATCTAATTAACGAAAGAGCGATAGCGATGAGGTTTAGAAATATGGTTTAGGGTAAGCGCCCTAACAGGCGCTATATTTATTCATTATTAAGGTAAGGAAAATTAAACGTCAACAGTTGGTCTTAACTTTAAAAATACAGCGAGTATCTCTTCCTGTGTTATCTCATATGATTCGAGGGCATCGACACAATCATCTATTTCTCCTGTGTAAAAGCACTCGTAATTAAATAGCTCTCGCTTGATAATACCCTCAATGCCATTAATCTCTATATCTTCTTGAATGCCATTTTTATAGATCGTGTTAATTCCTGTATTAACTTTTTCAGCTTCACTTAATGGGCAAATTAATCCACCTCCTAATGAAGCGTACTTAACACCATCTACTTTTTTCTCATTTAATTGTTTTTGTGAGAACGCATAAAACGCACCCGTCTCATTAAAAAGTGCGCTTATTTTAGCTTCTGTGATTTTTGTTAATGACATAACTACTCCGGTTTCTAAATTTATAATGTTAATGTACCCTCTTTAAATTAACGGGCAAAAAAAGACGGGTGTAAACTTGGTTTACACCCGTCTTTTTACTTGTTTAAATTTAAAAGCTAATCTCTTCAAAGACCAATTCTACAGCATCTTCCAATTCGCTCATGTAGGCTTCTTTGACTTCACCATCTATATTAGGGTCAAAATCCCCAGATTCTTTAATATGCTTAGAGCGTGAAACGAACTCACTTTGACTGATTTCAATTACGTCATTTGGGTAAGTTATAAAGCCTTCAGCGTCAAAACATGGAACTCCGTAACATATATCATCGAATACCCCGCTATTAAAACCATGAGCGGCCTGTAGTCCACATATGGTTTTAAATGTATTTTCATCCGCTATATAGTGCTCAGATTTAACTAATGAATACAAATACCCACTGATATGCTCACCTTGCCTGAAGTTAACAATAGCAAACCAGTAGCGTGTATGGTCTTTTACACAGTTCTCCCGATCATAATCAAAAAAGCATAACGTTAAACTCTCAGACAAAGCTGACCAAGGACTATCTTCTATTTGCTCCCACTTATCTACTGAGCTATCTAAAAAGTTATCAATGCTACTTGTATCGACATCTAGACAATTCAACTTGATCAATACCACAGCATAAAAAACGGTTAAATCCTCTGGGGCATCATCATTTAAACTAAGACCTATAGAGCTAAAGCTAGTATCTAATTCCTCCAGTGTAGTTAGCGACTCATCAATGTGCATTGAATCAATTATATTTTTTACACTACTAAATAAACCTAATTTTAAAGCGTTGTTTATTTTGGTTGCATACTCTTTAATTTCGTTTTTCATAACAATACCTTTTTAAATCTCAATGTAGAATTGCGCCTAGGTTATCCAAGGCGTTTAATATTTTTTGCAATACTTGTCTTTTCGATAGTTTGTGAATCGAGTGTTAGCTTGAATTTATTTTTGATATGGCCTGATGAATCATTACGAGTAACCACAGCTAGCACTTCTAATGTTTCATAATTCATCTCATTAAGTGATTGTGTTGAATTATCCTGAACTTCAAAAGATAAATAATCTCCCACTCTCAATAAATGAGCCAGCACTGAAAAATTATCAACTACTGATACTTGAGCACCGGATAGATACGAAAAACTCCAAGTACCCTGCACTTCTCTATACGCTGAATCTGTAACTTCAAATAAGTCGGTTAGCTCTTTTTTGTGATATTTATATGTTAGCTCTAAAGCAACGGCGCTACCGTTAAATCTGATAACAGCGCTTTTTGCATTTTTCAAAAGTTTAAGAATTTTCTTGGTTACTTGTAAGCACATTTTTTAACTCCGGTTTGTTGATGTAATTAAGGTAACAAAGAGGCGAGAACCGGCAGAAAAAGTCAGAGCCCTATTAGCAACCCATTAGGTCGAGCGATAGCGAGGTATAAAAAAGGAGTGTAAACTCGGTTTACACTCCTTTTGCTCAGGGAGGATTAAATTTTAGGTTAATGTATTACTTGTTTGCTTGAGTCCAGATCTTTTAATATTGATGAAATGCCTTTCAATGATTTGTATCGTTTTTCAACATCATCCAAGGAGTCATACTCAACTGGGAAAGCAATACCATTACTGTAAGCTCGTACAGAAGCATTAATGACAATAACCGACCACTTCCCGTTACATTGGCGCTCAATGGTGAAATGACACCCACGAGCGCTTAATTTAAATTTGTTCTCTGAAATTACGTCTAAATTTTTCATACTTACCTCTTTGATTTGAGCTGCTAGGCAGCTCCCTGGACTTATGCCGCTTTAGCAAGCTCTTTAATCTCTAAACCGCTATTTTGAACAACATGCGCCAACAACCTTTCTCTCGTGTCAGGGTCAATTGTAATAGAGTCCAGTTTTTTCTTTCCGAATCGACTCGCTTCCTCAACTAATGTTTTAATGCCGCTAAATGCAGAATATTCTTTAGTTTTAAAATGGCCGTCTTGAGATATTTTATAAGGCGTAACACTGACATAATAACCGCGTTTCTCTACTTTATAGTTAAAGTAATTCATGCCACCAGCGTTATAATAAAGTTCAATTTCAATGGTGTTTACTGTTGGGTTTCCTGTTACTTCTAATTGCTCGATTAAACGTCTGCGGTTATTCATAAGAACCTCTGTACCTTGTTTGTTTTGATGTTACTAATGTATCAATCATCAGTAAGGCCACAGAAAAAGACATACAGCCTCTCATTGCCCTTTAATATATTTTCTTATTGCGATAGCAATAAAATGAGATTGGTAACAAACCTAGCGCTCAAGCCTTTAAAGACCTGTAAACTAGGTTTACACATACAAGAGGTAAGTTTTCTTTAATTAGCTGACACAAAGCGTTTATTAAAATCTTCCGCTAGTCGCATGATTTCAGCTGTATACTGTGAAAATTTATCAATCGTGCTGGAGTGAAACTTACCATTACAATTAACTATTGAACCATTTAAGGGAATTATTTCAGCAATATGTGTATAGAGCTCATTACTTATCATTGCCATATCAATAATGTTATTAATACTGTAAAAGAAACAAACATCACCAATATCTCTAACCTCAAGACCAGTACCATGCAGTTCAATCAATGCCCATACAGATAGCTTATTAGGCTCATCTTCAGGAACTTCGATCATAATTTCAAGGTTAGCGGTAGGCTCTATATTGCTGATAGGTAATCTGAAGTAGTGTGTACCATCATACTTTTCTTCACCAAAACTCCCAGCATTTAAAAAACCATCTTTTACCATTTTCTTTAATAAATCTTGTACACATTCGAAAGTCGAAAACTTTTTAATTAAACACATCTTTAACACTCCATTTTGAATATGCTAAAAAGGTATCAAACAAGGATGTTTATGCATGAAAAGGCGGGGAGGGCGGTGTAGTCAAAAAAGTGTAAACTTGGTTTACACTTTTATTTGTACTTTCACTAAGCAGCATTAGTTTCGCTTGTGTGCATATTATTTCTTATTTTATCGGCTGCTGCGATTATGTGTGAACGAACGCTCGCCATAATACGCTCATGCAAGCTGCAGCAAATGCTTTGACCGATAATTTGGCTTGCCTTATCCAATGGGGCCCAATCGAGATCAAATGTTTCTGGTATGCTGTTAATGGCTTTTTGAACAACTACTGGTAATCGGTAATACCGGCCATTACGTTCAACTACAACCGCATCTTTTGGATCTTGAGATTGACTGCGAGCTATAGCAGGTGAGTGTGTTTTGGTTGAATCAATAACTCTTGCTCTACCGCTTTCAATCGCATCTTTCATTACTTTTGTATCAGTAACATCGCGCTGTTCGATTTCATCCCAGTGTTTTAGAATGACGTCTTCCCAAACGTTAACATTCGTTGAATCATCTGGCTCAGGTAGTTGTATAGGTGCATCTAACGTTGTCGCTACTAAATACATTCTTTTACGTAAACTAAGGCCACCATGTTGCTCAGATTTATAAACACGCTGGTGGATTTTAAAACCTCTACGCTTTAACTGTAAAGACAAGATATCATTTGCCGCGTGATTAGAAAAACCCTCAACATTCTCAATAACAATAACAGGGATGGCGAGGGCAGAGATAATGTTAACCATGCAAATAAACATATCTATCGTTGATGTAAGGTTTTCTAAAGCATCCATTTTTGCTTTTTTAGTCTTAAGACTCGAAAAATCCGTGCACGTTAAGCTGAAATGGCCGACAGTAATAGGGGTATCACCAACTAATGTAGCAAGCCGATTCGAATTAAGCTTATATATATCTTCATTAACCAAAACCCGTGGTGCTGAATTAACCAGAGTAGACATACAATCAAATTCTGTATAATCAGACTTATCTCTTGAGTCATTAGGACGAAAGGAAATCACAGTATCAACGTTAAAGTTATTCTTCTCAAGTACATGACAATCAACTCCACCTGTCATAGCAACCAGTGTATTTATTTTTGAGTTACTATCAATGTTTTGAATAAGTTTATATTGAGTTTCTTCGAGAGGTAAAAAGTAAAGAACGCCAAATTTAAAAACAATATGGACATGCATACAGCTTTTACCTAAACTCGAATTAATAAGTTTTTGGCTAGCTATCTCAATAAGTCTCTCTTTGCGGCGTTTTAACGGGTTTAGTGGATTAGCAGATCTGCTATTGTAAACGCGCTGGTAAACTTTTTTCTTATTCTTATCAGATGGGTTAGCTAAACGTACACGTATACCCTTGCCATCGCCAAGTGACTCTTCAACTACTTTTTGGGAGCCATCAAAACCGAATAACATTAACCAGTTACTCGATAAGGTGGCTCTTTTTAAACCATTGCATGTTCTTAGTTTTAATTGCTTAGTGGCAATCTCTGGAACGTTAACTTTAATCTCACTGAATAACATAGCACCCATAATAATTAACCTATCTTATTTATTAAATTTATAGGTTTAAGATATCGGTTTTGGAGCTTTAAGCAGTTAAAGTACGAGACTAGTAAACTAGGTTTACAGTCTCGTATTTTGATAATCAATGGTAGGCGTGTAAGAGACAATGATTTCACTAGAGCTTTTTTTCTTAGAAGATTTTGAATTGATAGAACGTCTAACATCTAACGATATAATATTAGATGCATTTGTATATACATTCCTAGCAATAGGGGTGTCGTGATTAGATATAACAACATGAACCCCTCTTTCCCGTGCTTGCTCTGCAAGTTTTGCCAACTTTAACTGCTGGCCATTGCAAAAACCACCAGCGGTATAATTAGTAAAGTTTGCGGTTTTACTTAACGAAAAGTATGGGGGATCACAGTAAATAACATCTCCGGCTCTTGCTCGCCTAAACGCTTGTGAATAGTTTTCTGACATTAACTTTGCCCGTTTTACTTTTAAAGCAGCCGCTACCATTTCTTCTTCAGGAAAATGAACACTTTTATAGTGTCCGTAAGGAACATTAAAACCAGTAGACTTGCTATAACGACACAACCCTTGATAGCCGTGGCGATTCAGGTAAACAAAAAGGAGAGTCTTATAGAAACTGTCTTGAGTGCTATTAAAATCACTACGCAAACGGTAATAGGCCGAGCTGCAGTTTAACTTATCATTAAATAAGAATTTAAGCTCTCTGATAAAATTAGTCGGGTCTTCTTTTAGGCACCGAAAAACATTAATTAAGTCTGGGTTTGCGTCATTAAGTATGTATTTCTTATGACCAGTGTTTAAAAAAACGGAACCACTTCCAAGAAAAGGCTCTATTAATTTTGTTGATGATGGCAGTGTGTCTAAAAGCTTATCTAATACTCCATACTTATTTCCGGCCCACTTCATAAAGCTACGCTGATACATGATGAGCTCCTACAATTGGAGTGACCATATGCCACTGAGATATTGTTCGCAATAAGGCGTTTAGCTTTTCTATATCTTCAAAATTAAAGAATGTTATTTTGCACACTTCCTTTTCGACATATGCATTTGCAAAGCGCTCTCGCAATGTAAAAATTGAACAGCACTCTTGGTTATCACATGTAAGTGTTAAAACATCTTCCCCAATCAAAATTTGATAGTGGCCATGAGCGTTCATGAAAACAAAAGGCATGTATTTGCTCTCTCCTATTTGTTTGAGCGATAGCTCATAACAGAACTGAATAAACCAAACCAGCTCCGTTATTGAGCTGATGCTTTTATAAAAATTAAAAAAAGCATTTCGATTATATTTTTTTAAAAACTTTATCTGCATGTGTTTCCCCTAACAGTTTCAATTATTAAGCCTGTTGAAGTCATTAATGAAAATATAAGCTACGATTTCGTAACTTATATTGGACAGGAAATTATATAAAAGCCTTGCCATTGCTAAATAGGAGGGTAGGAATGTGATCAATCGCTTCATCACTATTATCTAGTGCATAAAAAAAACCGCAGCGATAAGGGTCGTATGTAATCACTTCGTTATCATCACTTCGTGTTATTTCATCATTTGCTTTCAGAAAGCCTACAGCGTATGCATGAACATTTTTACGCCCCTCTCGAATAACCCTGGCTCTTCCTGCATCGCTAATGACAAAAGTGACGTCTGTCAAAGTTAGACAATCTAAATGAGCTACTACCTTGTTTTTATACTCACCTGATATAGCCTTTATTGACCACTTGCCATTATTCAAATTTCGATATACTCGAACTTTGTCGCCTATACAAACAGTGCGACCTTTAAACCCGTTAATAATCATACCTACCCCGAAAACATACGCTTTAGAGTAAGCATTTTATCAACGTGGCGTAAGCGCACATAAAAAGTCACCCCCCTTTAATTAATGTTTTTCGCAAAGCGATAGCGTTGCTAGATATCAAATAGGCGTTAATCAACCTAACCAATGGTCACTCTGCTTTCGTAGCTTTAAATCTATTTTCTAGGTTTAATATTTAGTCTTAATAAATAGTTTTTAACAAAAAAGTCAGGTTATTGTTTTAATAAAATGAAAATTAAATATAATAAAATTCCACTTGAAAAAATGTAAGGCTACATAGTGCTAAGTCACATCAAACAACTAGATAAAAACAAATTTGAAATTGTTCAGCATGGAATACCTAAACGTTTAACTTTTTTAGGTCGCGATGAGTGGATGTTAAGTATTGGTGTTAACTCAATAGAAAATATCAGAAGCGGTAAATTCAAAACTATTCAATATAAGAGCTTAGAGTTATTGGAATGTGAATATCCCGAGTGGAAAGGTATTTCTGCGATATTTACAAGTGGTTGTCCTCATGTATCAGGAACAGCTCTTCATTAAGAGCTGAAAACCTGATACATGGGTTACAAAATAAATTAATCTATAACTGAGAAAACGGGGTACGGGGATAGTATCGTAGAAACAAGCTCTTCAACGCTACCAGCCTTTACTAACTTTGATTCAGGCACATGTAGATCCCCACCTTCATATTCAACCCTTAGTGGCATTTCTGACGTTGAAAACTTATCGCTTAATCTTTTCAGGTTATCCTTCAAAGAACCCTGCTTAACAAAAAAAGTAACACCTTGTATTTGAGCAAATACAGGAAAGCTATTTAACGCTTCAGCTAGAAGTTCATCGACTGATGTAGCCCGAACAATCTTAGACTCTTCCACGAAGTAGTCTACGTCACCGTAATCAAGAGAGAGGGGGGTTTCGGCTGAATTGTACTTTTCAGATAATCGCTCTAAGTTCTTCTTTAATGAACCTTGTCTAATCAGAAAGGTAAACACTTCATCACTTTCAATTGAGTTATTTACTGTCTCACTTAATAACTGCTTATCTTTAGATAAAAGCTGAAGCTCTTTATCTGTAACTGCCAAGCCGCCGTCTTGCATAACGCTATCCAAGACAACTATATTGCTTTTCCCTTTGAGAAAGTCTATTTGTTCTTTATTAACCGTAATTGAACCATCATTGTTTCTTTTATATTTATTCCCATCGACTAACAGGTACTCATTGCTGGTGGACTTACAGCCGGATAATAAAAATGTAAGTATCGCTAGATGCAAAATCTTTGTTTTCACGCTATGCCTTGCTTTTCAATGTCATTATTTTATAGAAGCATTTATAGCGAATGAAAAAAAAATAATCATTAAAAAAGTCATTATTTTGATAATTAGAAAATTAGCTGTATATTTGTACAGTTAATAATTATGTTGGGGTTATTAAGATGGAATTATCGTTAAAATTAGAGCTGGACACTCTCTTGTGCGCAATCACTGAAAAAACAGAGCAACTGGAGAGAACGCTAAGCCTATCAGGTGTTGTTGAAGATTATTTAGTATACAAGGTAGAAAAGCAGAGAGAAAACCGCTTAGTGAGCATTATAGACGGCTTAGAATGCTCATTACGTGTATTTTCTGATTTTAATTGCATAGCCCCTGACAACACAAAAGAAACATCTTTGTATCCAGGCTACGTAGCACTAAATAATCAAAAAGCGCTTAGTGAAGGTGTTGGTGAAATTATACTGGCTGTTAACAATGCCAAGAAAGAATTAAAAGAATTTCTTGATAAGCATAATAAGCCAAAAGCTATTGTTTTAACGCAAGGACCGAAAGTTAAACTTAACCCTATTCTTTATGAGTCATACCCAATGAAAAGTCCAGTTCAAATATTTAGGTCGGTTAAGTTGCTCCAACCCGAAATTAACATGGTTCATTTTAAGTGGGTAAGGAAGCAAAGGTACGATAATTTAACGATTGATTCAGCCAAACGGATCGCGCTTTACAACATCGACAAGCCACCAGCATTAAGGTACACAACATCAAGGTGGGGGAGTCATGTACAAAGTGTTATCGATAAACTTGACTCGCTACCACCGAGCACAAAGTTGAAACGAATAAAACCCGCTCCCTATACGCCACAGGTTGCACTTAGAATAAAAGAAACTGGCCGGTGGCAAAAACTGCATGGCTCATTGCCGGTATTACTTTACTGCGAGGGCAAAGAACAAATAAAGCTAACTGCTGGCTTAACAGATTTAAACGAATTGGATTTAATGAATGCAGATGGGCTTACCGATCTTGGTTGGCAAACAATCTGCCCCGAGCTTGGTTTTTACAAAAAAAATAGATCTTAAAACAGTCTTAACTTAATAACATTTATCTTTAGTGGCTAACTTCTCACCTTTAGCAAGTTATTACAGGTTGAACGTGAGATT